>Ga0160423_10000495_pt1 | contig 32199 bp, 30 predicted proteins | sample CRUFie14St8metaG_FD_108191 | JGI IMG/M metagenome (GOLD analysis project Ga0160423, IMG submission 108191) | Marine microbial communities from the Costa Rica Dome - CRUD Field 142mm St8 metaG | ecosystem: Environmental > Aquatic > Marine > Oceanic > Photic zone | place: Costa Rica: the Eastern...
TATCAAGATATGATGTTTGAAGATTTAAACATTAACTTAAAATTACCCCGTGAAGAAAAAGAAGCAGAAGCAAAACGAAAAATTGAACAACTAAAAGAAGGTCGTGGTCGTGGATGGAAAGGAACAAAAGCAGGTGCTCCTCCTCCATTGGAATATGAAGTAAAAAAACTTAGTGAAATAGAAGATATTTTTAGAATTATGATGAAAGAGGTTATGCATTTGATAAAATTTAAAGTATATCAAATATATTTACTAAAAGAGGAAGCCGGGCAATTAAAAAAGAAATATTATGAAGGTTTTGGAGGTAATAAATTAGAGCCAAAAGACAAAAGTAGAATTAACGAAATAGAAAAAAGTATCAATGATATAAAAGCAGAAATACGAAAAATTGCGAAAAATAAAAATATTCAATATAAAGCCCAAGATGATAACAAAGGTTTATATTTTAAAAATACTTTTTTTGAAAAGTATAGTGGAAAATCAATGAATATCTATGATATTTTAGGCGAACATCTAAGATATTTAGCACCAGTTGAATTTCAAGAGATGATTGATAAATGGGAAAATGCTTGTAGAGAGAATAAATGCAATTTTCTCTCAGTAGAATATCCGGAATTTGCAGATAGAAGTGATGGTTATCAATTGGCTATTAATGCAAAACCACTTTTTATAAAGAAAGCACTTGAATCATGCAAAGGTCGTGCTGTGCTATATATTGATGGTGACATGTTTGTTCGTAAATATCCTCAGATTTTTGATATGAGAGATGAAATTGATTTTATGGCAAGAAGTTGGTATATCGACCCGCGTTCAGGATATAAAATGTTAGAAAGTATAACTTATGACCCTTATACATTTGAAACATCTGGTGGGATAATGTGGTTTTCTACAAGCAATGAATCAAAATCTCTCTTAGAAAAATGGATAAAAACTGCTGGAAGTAAATCGCAGAGTGGTCGTGCCGATGACCGTGTATTGTCATTAGTTTTTAATAGTTATAAAATGTTGTGCCCCATGAAAGTTATTCCATTACCTATTGAATATTTATGGCTAACGTTGGATTATGATGAGAGAATGATGGAATATGTATATGAATGGGATTATGAAGGAATGCAGAAAACAATATATGTGGAGCATTCGGAATGTTTGACAACAGAAGAATCGGCAGGTGCAGCTGGCGCTGCTAGCGACCGCAGTGCGAAATTTTCGCTGTTTTTGGATGAGGAATACCTCGACCCCGTGTCTGAAAAATATCACGAATATTTAAATTTTCCTGACAAGGGAAAGTTGGAAGGTATGAGAGAATATCTAGAATATATGAAAGAAGTGAAATATTTTAATGACGGCAATGATAAGCTTATTGATAAAGGTTTTATTGATATGGATGAAGATGAAGAAGGGAATGAACAGCCATTATATATTACAAATTATGATGATAAGTGGGGCAATGACCCATACTTTAATGATGATTCTGTTACATACAATGAAATTGCAAAGATGCATGAAAATTCAATACGGAATTTAAATGTGAATGATTTTAATTTGGAAAAAAGAGGTGATGGAATTGTAGTTATAAATAATTTTGAGAATTTTTTGAAAGATGAATATAAGGGAGAAGCGAAAAAATTGGAAGAAACAAATCGAACCAAAATACAATCGAAAAAGAAATCAAGAAGCCGGTCAAGGAGCAAATCAAGGAGCCGGTCAAGAAGCAAATCAAAAGAAAATATGCAAGGTGGTAATCGCTATAGTATTCTTAGTGTAGATTCTACACCAAATTCTAATAATGAAAAGTCTAGAAGTAAAAGTATTCCAGTAGAATCAAAATTACAAAATCGTTTAATCTTGAGTTTAATAATTAAATTACTTACTCAAGGTAAGAAAGTAGTATTTGAGCCTACATATTATGGTTCTGATTATAACAGCATGTTTTTTGGAAGATTATTGACTCTAATGAAGGGAAATTATAAAGATTGTGAATTCATTTATACACCAATATTTAATAATCCTAGTTATAACTATTCAAGTGCTGGTTTTTTTAAAACTGAAATAAACTTGACATACCCAATGATGTTTGCACCATCTGATTTTTTAATTAATTTTTTGAAAATGTTTTTATCAATTGAAGATTTGTCAATTTATATAGGAAATGGCTCTTATGAATTTATGTCTCGCGTAAGAGTTGGATATAATATTGAGAAAAAATTGGACGCTCCACCTGTTCCACCTCCATCTAGAAATATTACACCGGAAACACCTAATAATTTAAGCAAACCCATGACTAAAACTCCATCTGCAAGAAAGAGAACAAATAGTAATAGAACAAATAGTAATAGAACAAATAGTAATAGAACAAATAGTAAAAATACAAAAGGTGGCAATAAATTAATTAGAAAATCTACAACAGTATCTACAAATAATGTTAATAAAGATATAAGCTCTTACTTAGATGGTTTAGAAATTTTATATAGTAAAAAATCTTCTATTAATAAATCATCAAGTAGGACTAAGACAAGAAGAAGAAGTAGTAATACAGGAAGAAGAAGAAGAACTACTAAGACAACAAGAAGAAGAAGTAGTAAGACGAACTAGTAGTAGTAAGACGAACTAGTAAAGACAAAATAAAAAATAGAATTTTATAGTAAATTAATAAGTGTTATAAATTAATAATTAGATTTCTTATTTGTAATCTAATTATTACCTAAAGTCAGGGTTCCAGTCATTAAGACCGCCTAAAAACTCTTCAACAAAGTCATTAGGTTTTTTTGGTAGAATTTCTGCATGTTCGAAGTCGAAAATCCATACGCGTTTATTTTTGCTTCTCCTTGATTCAATAAAGTTATAACCAGTGATATCAGGGTAAATTATACCTGAATCATAAAGAATCTGTATTATATTTCTAATTTTTTCAGTAACTTCTTCTGGAACAGATGAGAATTCTTCACCATAGAAATCTGAAACATTTTCTTTCCCGACCTTAACTGTAGTCATTTGTTGTTTTTTTTCATCGTAACTGAGTATTCTAGGAACATTAATAATATCCCCGTATTTTTTTGCAATTCTATATGCTTCGCTATGTATTAGATACTCTTTTTTAGTAACTTTATTTTTAATGTGAGTTTTCAGTCTTCCTCTTTTTCCGATTTTCCACATATTACTCTTGTCTATTGTTTAAATAAAAGTTTTTTTAACTTCAATTTTATTAAATTAAATCCGAATAAAATCCGAATAAAATCCGAATAAATTAAGAATAAAATGCGAATAAAATACAAACTGATTAATTATCGTCGTTATTAGAGTCATTTTCATTAGAGTTATTTTCATTAGTATTAAGAGTAATAGTGCTTGTAACTAATTTATTTTGATATAGGTTTTGTTTCAATAATTCGGCAATAAAGTTAAATGATTCATTTATAGTAGAAGAAATACGAACTTTAATAGCATTAAAATTATCAGGATTATTAAAAAAATAAATAAAAGTAATAGCACCAAACGTTCCAGCCATAATACGATTTTTAAATCGAGATTCAATATTATACATTATATATTTATATATATAGACCTTTAAATAAAAATTAATAGACCTTTTAAATAAAAAAACTAACTAATTATATAAGTTTAATGATACACCCTGAAAAGATTTGTTTAATAAATTATATGCTTCGTATAAAAAAGGTTACAGCTTGGAATGTATATTTATTTCGTTATCTAATAGAATTTTTGCAAGATTCTGAATTAAATAATGAGAAAGAACTTTTACTTGACCTTACTTATAAATTGGTTACAAATAAAGTAATATTGCAGTATGTAAGGTCGTCATTAATAGGGTTTAGTGAAGAGAAATACATAGAAATTATAAACCAGTTAATTAATATTTATTTAATGAGTATTGAAGACAAAAAAATAGAGAGAAAATAGAGAGACAGAAAAAATTATAAAAATAGTATATAAAATGAAATTTGGACGATATTTAAAAAAATCAAAATGTAAATCTTTTGATGATTTTTACATTGATTATGATTATTTAAAAAAAGTAATAAATAATGATAATACTGATTATAATTTTTTTTTAGACTTAATAAACATAGAATTTAAAAAGATTAATTTATTTGTCAATTCAGCAAGAAGAAATGAATTAATGAGTAAAGAAAGATTATTGGATTACATACTAATTAATTATATTGGATTTTACAAGATATTTAAAAAATACGATAAAATACGCTGTCAAAACAAAAAAATAGAATTTTATCAACTTATTCGAAATCAAGATTTTTACAAATATTATCAAATGCGTATTCCTAGCAATGATATTCAATTAGTTATTTTTGATAAAGATGGCACATTAATTGATAATACGTTGATGTTTGGCAATTGGACCATTCAAATGGTAAATAATCTCGAAGAAATATTTCCGGATTTATTGGTAAAAGAACATAATAAACCAACAATCTGGGAATACTTAGGATATGATAATATAAAAAATGAATTTGACGGAGATAGTATAGTTGCTAAGGGCAGCAACGATGATATTAGAAATGCTTTATGTGATTATATAATAAATATTAGAAATCTTGTTTTGTGTAAAACAAGTGAAGATGTAAAGAAAATTATACAAATAATAAGAGAGATTTGGTTTGATATTGAAGTGAATAGTGAAACAATAAGAGAATGTGGTGATACGCATGGTGTATTTAATTTTTTACATATGAATAATATAAAAGTTGCTATATGCACTTGTGACGATAGGAAGCCAACTGAAGAATGTTTAAGAATATTAAATATAAATGTTAAAACCGAAACCAATGAAAAGGAAACATATAATGATACCAGTAAATTTAAAGATAAAGATAAAGATAAAGATAAAATATATATAGATGACTTGGTTTGTGGTAATGATATGATAGCAAATAAGCCATCACCTGACCCACTTTTAAAAATATGTAAAAATTTAAAAGTAAATCCAGAAAATGCGATGATGATAGGAGATACAATATCAGACGTTCATGCAGGTATAAATGCAAAATTTGGTCGTGTTGTTGGTGTTTTATCCGGGGGATATAAGAATGTAAATCTTAGTGAAGCAGACGTAATTATTCCAAATATAGATTCACTTATAAAAATATTTCCAAGTTTTTGTTGTAGCAATGAAAAATCACGTTATTAATTTCAAATACACCACTATCCGTTAAGATATGATACATGTATTGCATATTTTCTTTTTCTTTATCGTTCTCTGACGCTTTAGGGTAATATCGTTCTCTCTTTTCTTCATTATAATAAGTGGTTTTAATCTTATTATGATTGTCTTTATAAACCAAATTTTGTGTTCCAAAAACAGAGTTTCCATTAATGTTGTGTTTATACATATCAATCTCTCTTGCATCGATTTTTATAATTGCATTAATCTTGCTTCCATCCTTCATTATATCATTGCATGTAATATCTTTAAAATATTTTGTAGTGCCATTTTTAAGTTCGACAGATGTATACGGATGAAATCCAGAATCAATATGCTTGTGAATAACTTTTCCAATATCACATGAACCATCATTTTGTGATTCTCTCTCAAATTCATTTGAAAGTTTCATTTTTAAGTTAGTAATATCTTTTTCATTTAATTCATCCCAGTCTATAAAAGTTAAATTGTTAATCTGTATCTTTTTCTGTTCTGTTGATAAACAATAAACATATTTATGGTTATAATTTTTAATATTATAATAGACAGAATCAGGATGTTTGTGTGAATCAATAAATTTATTATTGTATAATATTTTATGATGTGAAGTGACAATTGTATCATCAATCTTATAAAGGAGTTTGCCTTGTTTCTTACATTTCATTACCCCATTAACTTTGTTGTTATTTTCTAAAATATCTCCTGGTTTAATTTTGTTAATGGGTTTCTGTTTACCATCATTCATATTAACCAGAGTATTTTTACCAAAACATCCAGACATGCATTCACCGTCAATCAAAATATTATTTTTAAACACTGAACTTCTAGTCCACTGACCAGCTCCAACATTATATTTTTTCATATTTGATGTGTCTTCGAAACTAGTTTTGTCGTTTTTACATGTCCATGCTTTTAAACTAAAAGTAATATTACCGTCTCCATAACTACCATCACGACCTTGTTCAATTCTAGCACTTCCAGGGTCATATCTATGTATATGTCTCTCTCCGGCAACATCATAAAACCACATACGTGATGCAAAAAGCCGTTGTTTTGGTTCTTTAATACCAACATTACCTTGATATGTAGTATATTGTTTAGTTTCTTTATCATCAATATGTTTTTTTAATAAAGCATTACCTTGTTCTCCTTCTGGATAAATATCGAATACATTAGGAGTTTTTAAAAAATCAGGCCAAGGAGCAATTTCGGGTTGATATTGTCCAGCTCCTGTTGATTTCCAATCTTGTTGTAATAAAATAACTGATTTTTCACTTTCATCAACAAAAACATTTAAATTGAAACAATTTGATTTTTTAGCTAACTCTAATTTTCTAACAAGTTCATCCCAGTAGCTATTGTCTTTAAATTCAATTCTAACAGAATAATGTATATTATCTGCAATAAAATATTTCTTACCCCAAAGCTCCTGGTCTGTGTTGGCTGGAACATCATTTGATAAACCCATCCATCTTTTAAGTAATTTAATTTTTTTCTGTATCATATCAGAGCCATCGCCACCAAGTGCAGAAGGCCATTCAAAAGTATTATCATATTTTTCAGATTGTTCTTGTGCTGTATTAGCATCTTCACTATTAACACCTTTAATATCTCTAATGGTTGCTCGGTGATTATTTATTGCTTTTTGCCAGATTGAATCATTATAATTATCATCGTCATTCTTACTACAAAAAAAATCCCATGCTTTCAATAAATCAGCAAAAGAAGGTTTTGTTATATCTTTAATTGAACTTATATTACCACCAACATGCTGTCCTTTTCTCTCTGCAGTAGTTGTAACTGTTCCATCACTATTAACAATTGTTTCTGTATTATATTCATCGCCATAAAATAATGAAAATTGCTTATCTGTATTAAAATCTGCAGCACCCCCAACAGGAGCAGGAACAAATTCACCAGCACCACTCAATACATTATAATGTGGCTGTAATTCGGATGATATACCCTTTGCAATACCTAAAAATATTTCACCGAATGCATGAGGAAACGCTCCTAAGAAAAATAATGGCCCTAAATTAGTATACATAAAATAAGCTGTAGATACAAGTGAAGCTCCAAGTGTTTTTAATACTAGTGTTTCGACCCATTCTCTGTAATAAAATTTAACTGTATCTCTAATATGTTGAGCACCTGCTTTATTTGCCATATCATTTACATTTGAAGTAAAATTATTAACACTGTCATTTAAAAGTGTTGCCGAAGTATGTAATTTATTGTATATTTCCGAAGAGAATCTACGAGTAATATCGATTTGAGTATTTGTTAAGATTTCTTTATTTTCTTTGAATCTAATGAAAAAAACATCAAGAACACTTTGTATATAGCTTCTTATACCGGATATAATTGCACTTAAAACAGTTAATAAAGAATTAACAGTATTTGCTGCGAATCTTACTGGATTTAATGAAGTTACATTACTAGTAGTAAAGGGATTGTTTACACATTCTTCAAAATTGTTCATTGTAGTTTCAAAAGCGGTTTTAGATGGGTCAGGTCGATATAAATTACCAGAAAATGGTAAGATATGCGGCTTACATCTCTCTCGTTTCCAAATAGGTTGCTGTTTTCCATCTTTATCGGTATATTTTCCATATATGTAATAATTTTTATTAGATTGAATTCTAATATACATGAAAATCATTAAAATGATGAAAAGTATAAAAATAGTTAGAATAACATCTATTCCATATTTACTAAAATAAGTGTCACTTTTAAGTTCTCCTAGAATTTTAAATATTTTACTTTCTGTTGCATTTTCTGAACCTTCTGACATTATAATTATATTATAACAATAATATAATTATTTACAATACTACATATTAAAAAGTTATTCGCCTACTTCTTCTGGAGATTTAAAATAATATACAGAACGAATATATGCTCTTTCTTGGTCAATCATAACTTTTAGTAATTCATTAACTGCAATCGTTCTCTCTGTTGTATCTCGCATGTTTGCTAAAATTTTATATACACCAGCTGTCATATTTGTCATAAGGATAAAAAATATACTAAATGTATCATTGACAGTGCTAACAAAGCTGTTAAGAAAAGATTGAATGCCAATAATTTCACTTTGCATACTACCACCAAAATCTGCTAGTGAACCGAAAGCATCTGAAATAGGGTCGAATACGTCGAAAAGATTTGAAGTTTTCATTTCGCTCATACATTCATTAAAATTTTCCATAGTGCTGACGTCTTCTTTATAATAATTTGCAAACATCATAACACTTGGATTACATTTCATTTCAGTCCAATTATCTCTTACTCTTTTTCTACGTGTTTCCATAATACTCATTACAAATAATGTTGCAAAACCTATAAAAATAATTAATGAATAAAAAACATCATTTGTGTTCATTTTATATATATTATGATATTTTAATTACATGTTTCCGCGCAATTAGAATTTACATTTTCGTTATCAGCAGTTTGCTTACAATTCGAACAACTCTGTTCTTTTTGTTTTTCTACTTTTTTTGATAAGTCTGTTATATTAGTATTTGTTGAATATTCTACGACAATTGGTTCAATAACATTACATGTTTTTTTAGTGACATTATTGAGAATAAAATTTAATATAAATAACAGCCCACATAACAATATAATTTTTTTAAATAGACTAAAATTAATACGTTTCATTATATATTTAAGGAATATAAAAATAAAATTATATCTATTAATATAATGAACGAGAAAGAGCGTCTAAATTTGAAGAAAATGATTGGAGATAATGAAACAGAAGAAACAACAGAGTTAATTCGTAAAACTAAACATAGTGCTTTAATTAAAAATGATGTTGAAACATTAAATAATATAAAAAGACGTTATGAACGTCTTGCTAAAACAAATCCAAATGAATTTGATATGATGTGCCGTTCTAAATGTAAATTTTTGTTTGATAATTATACTGATATTTTTAATAAGGTAAAAAAATCTGAAATTGATTTAAAATTGCTATCACAGTTTTTAGGAATATTGAAGCAAATAGAAGATGGTGAATTAGACCAGCATGAAGGCTCATATCAAGTTGGTTCAATTCTTAAGCAAATTTATATTGATAGTGCTTTGCAAAAAGAGAAAAATACTGAAAAACGAAATAAAAAGCATGTAAAAAAACCTAAACAGGCACGAAATAAAGATATTTCATGGAGTGAATATAAAAAGGCTCTAGAGACTGCAAAAGTTATTGATGCTTGAATTTAAGCTATGAATTTAAGCTATGAATTTAAGCTATGAATTTAAGCTATGAATTAAATTAAATTGAAATAAATCATTTTAATTACATTTTATTAAACTACCAATGGCGCTCATCAAAAAATCGTGTTTTAAATCTTATTGGGATATACTTCCTTTAGAAATACAAGATTTTATAATTGAAGAGAGAGATATCATTCTTGAAAGAGAGAGACAAAAAATAATAAGGTCGCTTTCTTTGAATGAAATATTAACAGCATTAGATTATAAATATTGCGAAATGATTAATCAATCGCAAGATAGCGATGATATACAAGTTGCGTCAAGAATAACAAATAGTGTTTATAAAATCCCATCAAGAGTATTTAGGATTTCTTCGTATGATGTTGCTGACGTTATGGATGGATTAAATTTAGCAATAAATATGGAGAGAAGTGATGATGAACAAGACCCTATTGTTGATTATTGGGCTAATATTGATGAGATACAACAAGGTATGGATGCGGCAGAATGTTTTGATGAATTCAATGTAATAGATTTAGAGAGAACATTAAGCCGCGATGAAGATGAATTTGTTCATTTCGCCGGTTATTGTTTGGATGTATTTAGAAATATTTATAATAATAGAGAGTAATTAATTAAAAAATATAAATAAAATTTATTTTAGTAAAACAAAAATCATATAATAAATTTTTTTTCTACCTAATTTATATAAATGTCTGATTTAGCAGGTGGTAATCCTGAAGTTGGTGGTGCTCCTGAAGTTGGTGGTGCTCCTGAGGTTGGTGGTGCTGCTGAGGTTGGTGGCGCTCCAGCACAGACGGGTGGTCGTAGAAGAAGTAAATCTAGAGGCTGTAGTCCAAAACGTTCTCGTGGAAAAGGTCGTTCTCGCAAAGGCGGGGGACATTGCACTGGCAAGAAGGGACGTCGTTCTGGCAAGAAGGGCCCCCGTTCTGGCAAGAAAAGCCCACGTTCTGGCAAGAAGAGACCCCGTTCTGTCAAGAAGCGCCGTTCTGGCAAGAAATAAATCGCTTACTTTAGTATAGTTTATATTAATATGAATTAATATAAACATTTACCTATGTATTTATGATAATATGTCGTCAGGAAAAATAGTAGTCATTGTAGAATCTCCTGCGAAGTGTAAGAAAATCGAAAGTTTTTTGGGCTCTCAATATGTGTGTGTTGCAAGTTATGGTCATTTAAGAGAATTGAAAACTTTAAAAGATATCGATAAAAAATTTGTGCCAACATTTACAAATTCAGAAAGTAAATTAAATCAAATTAGTAAATTACGAGGATTAATTAAAAAGGCTAAGGATGTCATTATTGCTACAGACGACGATAGGGAAGGTGAAGGAATCGGTTGGCATATTTGTGATATATTTGGTCTCTCTCCATTAACTACAAAAAGGATTATTTTTAATGAAATAACAAAAACAGCAATAGTAGATGCAGTTAAAAATCCAACAATTCTTAATATGAATTTGGTTTATGCACAACAAGCGAGACAAATATTAGACTTGGTTGTTGGTTATCGAATATCACCGGTGCTTTGGGAAAATATTAGCAGAAAAAGTGGGTTGTCTGCTGGAAGATGTCAATCACCGGCACTTAAAATAATTTATGAGAATCAAAAATTGATAGCAGAATCACCAGGAACACAAACATACAACACTGTTGGCTACTTCACAAAATATACCATACCATTCTCTCTTAATCATAGTTTCAAAAATGGAGAAGAAGTAGAAGACTTTCTTACTGAAACAGTAAATCATGAACATATGATGAAATGTGAAAAGGAAAAGACAGTTTCAAAACGACCACCAATACCATTTACAACAAGCAAATTGCAACAGCAAGCGAGCACAGAACTTAGAACTTCTCCAAAAGAAACAATGAAAATTTGTCAGACATTATATGAAGCAGGATTAATTACATATATGAGAACAGACAGCACAAAATATAGTAAAGAGTTTATAGCTACAGCAAAATCACATATAAAAGATAGTTATGGTGAAAAGTATTTACATGAATCTGTTGATTCTCTCTCGGAAGGAGCAAGGAAAACTAAAAAGAAAAGTAAGAAGGAAAGTTCTAAAGAGAATAATACTGCTCAAGAGGCACATGAAGCTATACGACCAACTGATATAACAGTAAGTGATATTGAAACAGAGATGCAACCAAAAGAGAAGAGAATGTATAAATTAATTTGGAATAATACAATAGAAAGTTGTATGAGTGATGCACAATATAAACAAATGACAACAGTAATTAGTGCATTTGGTGAAAAGTCATTTCGATATTCAAGTGAGAAAAACATTTTTCCCGGCTGGAAAATAATACGAGGTGTGAACGATACAACTGAATATTATGATTATCTATTAAATTTAGACAAAACAAAATCATTTGATTACAGTAAGATTTCATGCAATTTCTCTCTTAAAGATTTGAAAACACACTATACTGAGGCTAAATTGGTAGAATTACTAGAAAGCAAAGGAATTGGTCGTCCATCTACTTTTAGTAGCATTATTGATAAGATACAAGATAGAGGATATGTAAAAAAAGAAAATATAAAAGGTAAGACCTTAAAATGTATCAATTATGAACTGATTGATAATGAAATTGGAGAGAAAGAAGAAGAGAAAGAATTTGGAAATGAGAATAACAAATTAGTAATACAACCAACTGGTGTTTTAGTAATAGAATTTTTGATGAAATATTTTGGAGATTTCATAGATTATGATTATACAAAAGATATGGAAGAGAGATTGGATAAAATTGCAAAAGGAGAAGGAACATGTTATGATTTATGTAATAGTTGCACGAACGAATTAATTAAATTAATAAAATCATGTAGCAAAGATAGTAAAATAGAAGAGAGAAAGAAAACTGGGAATGGAATAAAAATAGATGAATATCATACATATATTGTAGCAAAGCATGGTCCGGTAATTAAACAAGAAAAAAATGGAGTAACAGAGTTCATAACTGTAAAAAAAAATATTGATATAGACCGTTTGAATCGCGGAGAATATAAGTTAGATGATTTGATTGATGTAATTGGCTCATCGGGTGGAAAGTATTTGGGAATTTATAATAGCGAAGAAATATATCTAAAGAAGGGTAAATATGGCTTGTATATAAATTTGAATGGTAAGAATAAATCGGTTAATAACATAAATAAACCAGATAATGAAATTACAATTGCAGATGTCATTAAAACGATTGAATCAAGCGTTCCGTTTGGTTTAATGAAACACGCAAATGATGGTAGTTATTCTGTTGAAAGTAATAAGCAGAATTTGAAAGGTTTGCCAGCAAGTGTGGTAAGAAATTTATCGAAAGATTTTACAATAAGAAAGGGTAAATATGGTCATTACATTTTTTATAAAACAGATGAAATGACAAAGCCGCAGTTTCTACAGATTAAGAAATATGAAGGTGATTATATGGAAGACGACGAAGAAGAAGTCATATCATGGATTAAATCGACTTATTTTTCGTAAAATTCGGGCTTACGAATTCTTCCTACTTTAAAAGGGTCGGGCTCCAAGAATGTAAGTTGTAATACAAGAGTATAGTCTCTATTCTTTAAATCAACAAGAGAATAATCGTGATGTCTAAATTTAATTTTAAGCTTACTTAAATAGTCTAATGGTGGATTAAAATGTGCAATACCGCTTCCTGAATTAGCAGGTCCTTTTCCTTTTAATTGTATTACTTCTGAAAAGAATGATGTTGTATGTTGGTCTACTTCATTATTATTGAACATAATATCCATAATTTTATCCGGTGTTACTTCATCAAATTGGTTAAGTTGCTCTATTTCGATATAATATATTTCGTTTTCGGTATTGTCGGTTCTTAATTCATAATCGGCAGTTATTACATGACTACCTGCAGAAGAAAAAGTTGTTGGTGGGTCATGATAGTCTACTGAAATACTTTCTGTAATTGTTTTAGAAGTTATGATTTTTTTGTCAAATCCTAAAAAGGAGCCAAGACCCCAATTGTTTAATTTGTTAAATATTTCGATTTTAGATGCTTTATTACAGTCTGTTGATAAATATTCTGGTTTTTTAGAAAAATTAAATGCAAATTCTTTGTTACAAGAAAATGTAAGTTTTTTTGTAACTTCATTGTATAAAATATCAAAAAGTGGCAAGGGAAAACTAGGAACATCACTAAAAGTTGTGTTAAGCCGTCTTTTCAATAAATTTTTTAAATTTTCATTAGTATAGTCCCCTTCATCAATCTCTACTGTCCTTGTGTAAGTAGTACTATTTGCATTTACAGAAACAATCATTTTAATATTTTGATTACTATTTGAGAAAGTATTTTCAGCGAATCTTGGTAATATTATGTTTGCGATTTTTACACTTTGTACATTCTTATAAGGATTTGGTAGTGCAATTTCAAAATGATTGGCATTTGGCCAAATTCTCTCATTTCTATCATTACTGTTTAATACAATATTTCTTTGGTTTAAATAATAACTTTGTCTAGATTCAGTTCTATCCATTGTAGGACCATTTTGTATTCGACTCATAATATATATAATATATAATTAAATTTTTTATATAATTAAAGTATTAATTTATAGTATATGAGGAATGAAGATATAATGAATATATTATTTAGTTTTATTTTTATTGGAATAATAGTTTTATTGAATTCTATAAAAAGCACATTATGGGGATTGTATTGGATATTATTCTCTCTATACTTGATTTTATTTTTCATGTTAGGTATAAGCAATGGCAATAATGACAGTTTAATATCTAAAATGTCTCCATTAGTTATAGTATCATTATTAATAACATGGCTGCTGCAAATATTTAGAAGTAATTATGAATTGATAGTTGAAGATAGTTATATAAGAAAAATGAAATATGGAATACCCAAAATTCCTGATGTGTTTTATAATTTGTATTCCGCAACAATAGTATTTTTAATCATAAAGATTTCAGTTATATTGAAAGTTGCGAGAGATGATATGCTACAATCAAAAAATGAAAATTCGCAAAGTGAAAATATTGCTAAAACAATAATGAATTTATCAATTTATGGTTTATCAATTATAACATTTATGTTAATAATGGCAATGCAAATAGTGTCTAATTTTTATATAACAGAAGGATAAGCAATTGATTTAAATATAAAACAATGTTTAAATCAATAAACCAATCATAATTATAAACCAACCGGGAATTTTAGATAAATTTAAAAGTAATACCTACATTATTATCGGTTTGCCAAATACCAGATATTTTAATATATATTTCTGTAAATTCTGAATGAATATTAGTTACTGCCGTATTTTTAAAAACTTTAATGTAATTTAGTTTGAATTGATTTCTAATACAGTAAGTTGGATAGATAATAGTATCTTTGTTGTATATTTGTCTATATTCTATGAATTTATTTATGATATTTCTTTCGATTTCATAGAGTGATTCTAAATTATTTTTTGATTCATCAAAGTAGATTATTGTTTTGAGATATTGTTCTTTGTATGTGACATTTTTTAGAGAGAAAGTGAAGTAAAGGTTTTTAAGTGCAATAAATCGGTTAGAATAAATTATTCTAGAAAAATAACTATTTGATTTTACATTGTTTTTTACAAACTCTATAAAATATAAATCATTTTCATCATAATCATTGAATTTAAAAATTACGCTCATTATTGTAGATACAATTATTGTTGTTAATTATTTATATTATTTAAATAAAATTAAGTATTAGATAGTAACATATAATAAATATAATAATGAAATTTCACGAGACTTCGTTTGAAGATTATATAAAATCATACGAAGAGTATAATTTTAACGAAAAAAATAAAACATTAATAAAAACCATACAAAATGAGTTCAGCGAATTATCAAATATTATAATGTATGGACCACCAGGTAGTGGTAAATATACACAATGTTTGAATTTTATAAAGAATTACAGTGAAACTAGTTTAAAATATGAGAAAAAACTTTTGCTAACAACAGCAAAAAATGATTTTTACTATAAGATTAGTGATATTCATTATGAGATTGATATTGCCTTACTAGGTTGCAACTCTAAACAATTATGGAATGAATTATTTGAGCAAATAGTTGATATTATAACTGCAAAAAGGAAACCGCAAGGTTTTATAGTTTGTAAAAATTTTCATACAATTCAAGTAGAACTATTAGAGATTTTTTATAGTTATATACAAAAAGTTTTTTACCTACCAATAACAATAAAATTTATATTATTAACTGAGCATTATAGTTTTATTCCTGAAAATATACTGAATAATTTTTTAACAATAAATGTATTTCGACCAAGTAAAAATATATTAAAAAAAAGATTCAATAAAGTAAAAACAAATGAGTTGATTAATTTGAAAAGTTTGTATTTAACCGAAAATGAAACCGACAATGAATATGAATTATTTGACGTAATACTAGAAACGATTATTGACCCATCAAAATTAAAATTTAATACTTTAAGAGAGAATATTTACAATATTTTAATTTATAATATTAGTGTAAATGATTTCATATGGTATATTCTAAAAGCTATCGAAAGTAAAAAAACAGAATTAAATATAACAAATAATAAATTAGGTTTAATCATTGACGATATATATTCAAGCTTGCAATTATATAATAATAATTATAGACCTATTTATCACTTAGAGAAAATTGTATTAACATTAATAAAGCACATACATGAATAAGAGAGAAGCATGTGAAATATTAGACTTATCAATGAATTTTACACAAGAACAATTAAAGAAACAATATCATATTAATGCATTAAAATGGCATCCTGATAAAAATCCGGATAATAAAGATGAAGCCACAATTCGTTTTCAAAAAATAACACAGGCACATAAATATCTAATGAATGATAAGCATGGTTATTATGATGATTCAAAAAATAAGCATACATATGAGTATTTAGTTAGAGCATTTGTTGATTTTTTGATTCACAGTAAATTTTCAATAAAAATACTTTTAGAGCTTGATATAGAACAGCTACAATTGATTGTTAGATATCTAAAAATGTGTAGTCAGTCAAGTTCTATACATAATAGTTATATTGACCAGATTAATCTTCTAATAAGAGAGATTGAAAAAATAATCTTAAAGAGAGAAACAGATAAGAAAATAATAGTTTTAGAGGCAACTATTGATGATTTATTCGAGCAAAAATTGTTTAAGTTAAATCATAATAATCAGGAATTTTTAGTTCCATTGTGGCATAATGATATGACATTTACTGATATGTCAAATAATGAATTTAATGTTAGATGCGAGCCAAAATTAGAACCACATATTGATATTGATAAAAATAATAATGTGTTAGTTTTTATTAATTATGATATTAGAAAAGTGATATTTACAGACAATATAAAGATTGATATAGGAAAGAAAAGTTTTTTAATACCTAGAGAAGAATTAAAATTAAAATCTTCACAAAGTTATACTTTAAAGGAATGTGGCATACCAAAAATAAATGACATTGAATTTCCACATGATATTAGAGTAGGCGATATTATAATTCATTTTAGGTTTTATTAGTAAAAAAAATATTATTAAAGCTATTTTAATAATATTTTAGTTATCTGTATATTTATAGTATTTTTGGTTTATAGTATTTTTGGTTTATAGTATTTTTGGTTTATAGTATTTTTGGTTTATAGTATTTTTTATTTATAGTGTTTTTGGTTTTATAATGCTTATTCATCATCAGTAGTCTTTTTCTTTTTAACAACACGCTTCTTCTTTACTGGTTCAGGAGCCGGTTCACTCTCAACTTCTGGTTCAGGTTCAGGAGATACTACAGTATTCTCTTCATCATCGTCATCACTATCTGCTACATCAGTTGAAACTGCATTCATAGTAACATTTTGGGCTTCAGATGTTTCATCATCACTTGTAGAAGTGGGTTGATTTGTCAAAGCTGCCGTATCTTCTTCGTCAAGTGTAACACTGCACTCTTCAGTTTGAACTTCCTTGGGCTTTACAACAAGTTCTCGAAGCTTCCAGTTAGTGCCAAATTTGCCTCCCGCAAACCAAATGCCACCATTTACAATCTGGACGGCAACCTTTGCTCCCTTTGCAATAAATGACAGTGGGTCAGGTTGTTCAGTTGAATCCAATTCTTCTCCCTCTTCATCAATAACTGGATACATTCGCTTCTTTTTGTCGTTAAACACCTTGAAGTTGAACTTACCCTCCCAGTAAGGAATCTTAATCTTAAGAGTCGGGGGACGGTCGTAATCAATCTCACCCGTAGGCTCACCATTAGCATTCTTCTTCTTAGGATAACGAAGCATTGGAGTGTAGAGTGCATCAATTACATCTGGTGATGTAATATTCTTACCAAACCACTCTTTAGAATTTACAATAGCATCTGCCTTGAGCTTTTCTTCAAATGCCTTGAGATTCTCGAGGAACTTCTCCTGTGAAGGCGTAGAATACTCGTCTTTAGGAAATTGCAAACTCATATCATATTTACTTGGACCACCTGTATCACTGGGCCATTCATTTACGCCCCAAGTCGTCATAAGTGGTGTATTCAATTTAGTTTGTTTATTCACATTTGCATTCAAAATACCAACTTGTTTGCCACCCTGGCTTCCCATAGGTTTCGGCTTAGTATATTTCATCATAGTGGCTGCATCATATTGAGTGCCTTGAACGACTTCTCCTGCTCCTGCCATGTTTTATACTATATATCTGGGAGATTTCTTTAAATCAATTTTTTTTTATTATTGTAAAAATAAAACACGAATGATGGTCTTAAAATACGAATACAGTGAAAAAACATGGTTTTAAATGATAATAGGATTTTTTTGGAGATTTTAATTACGAATGAGTTTTTAAAATTAGTTTTTTTAATTTTTAATAAAAAATATATTGTATTCGTATTTATTCGGTCTTCTAATTGTTCCCTAATTGATTTAATAGTTTTATGAAGAGTGCTTTAACCAATTTTATAGATAATTATAGCAAATAAACCCACTATATATTTTTGTCTAGTAATGAATAAAAAGAGAGAATGAAAAAGAGAGAATGCAAAAAGAGAGAATGAAAAAGAGAGAATGCAAAAAGAGAGAATGAAAAAATAAGAAATAATATAGATAGATTACAATAAACAGTATAATGAATAAAAATCTTATGCGTGCGGAGGAAAAACTCAAAATACCATGTTTTTCGGATTACAATAAAATAATTACTGAAAAATATAAAATACCAGAACTAAAACAAATTGGAAGTCATTATAAAATTAAAAATATGAGTGGTAAAAAGAAACAACAAATAATAGATATGTTATTTGATTATTTAAGAACAAGCTATTATGTTATAAAAATTCAAAAACATGTTAGGCGTTGTTTAGTAAGAAAATATATAAATTTACATGGTCCGGGATTCCTAGATAGATCTAAATGTGTAAATTCAGAAGACTTTTACTTGATGGATGAATTAGATAAGATTGATTACACAAGTTTCATTAGCTTTAGGGATGAAATTGATGGAAAGATATATGGCTTTCACATTCTCTCTTTAAAAAAGTTGATACTTCAAGAAAATTCTAAGAAGACACAAATATTAAATCCATATACAAGAAATCCAATAAATATTGATGTTATTACAAAATTAACAGACTACATTAGAATATCAAAAACATTAGGAATAAAAATATCCTATGACGAAGAAGTGTCAAATATCAAATTAACAAAACGACAACGTTTTAACCAACGTATTGTGAATGTATTTAAGGCAATGGACGATTTAGGAAATTATACTGATATAACATGGTTTACAGAATTAACAACAAATATAAAACATGTAAAATTCATAAAAGAATTACATGACATTTGGAGTTATAGAGCTCAACTTAGTGCAGAGGTAAAAAATAACATATGTAATTTTCATGACCCATTCGCAAATTTAGGAATAATGCAAACAAATATGATACATAATAACTATGATGTTTTACAGAACATTAGTCTTACAATTATTGAAAAGCTTGTGTATAGTGGCATAAATCAAGATTCAAAAAGTTTAGGAGCATTATATGTTTTAACTGCACTAACTTTAGTAAGTTCTAATGCAGCGGATGCTATGCCTTGGCTATATAATTCTGTTGTTTAATTTAATTCGGAAAATATTTAACAATAAAAGTATTTAAATATTTTTAACAATGTGCGTTTTTTGAAAGAAAAAAATACGATTTTGCATGAATTATGGAAACAAATAAAATATATATAAATAAAGCACTTAAAAAGAAACCTCTATAGTAGGTTATAATGGCAAAGAAGACTGCTAAGACCCCTACTCCTGCTCAGAAGACTGAGAAGCCTGTTGAAAAGGCCACCGAGCCTGTTGTATCTACCGAACCAGCCAATGATGTAGTTGAGGCTACTACTGAGACTGGTTTCAGTGAGCTCCTCGCTAAGCTCACTCAAGTCACTAATCTCCTTGGAACTGTAAAGCAGGAGGCTCGTGCTCTTGAGAAGCGACTTACTCGTGAGCTTAAGGCTGCCCAGAAGGCCAGTGCTAAGAAAAAGGCCGGCAAGGGCAACCGTTCTCCCTCTGGTTTTGTAAAGCCCACTCTTATCAGTGAGGAGCTTGCTGCTTTCCTCGGAAAGGCTAAGGGAACCGAGATGGCACGCACTGAGGTCACTCGTGAAATTAACAAGTATATCCGCGACCAGGGTCTCCAGTGCAAGGAGAATGGCCGTAAGATTAACCCTGACGCCAAGCTTTCTAAGCTCCTCAACCTCACCAAGAAGGATGAGCTTACTTACTTCAACCTCCAGCGATACATGAGTCCTCACTTCGCTAAGGCTGGTCAGGCTCCTGCTGCCTCTGGCTCTGCTTCTAACTAAGTTTAATACATATTAAACTAGATAATCTAAATTAATTATTATAATAATTCAATCTTAAACAGCAATATAAAAGAAAAAATAAAAATAGTAATATAATATTTCAATCTTAAACAGCAATATAAAACAAAATATTATTGAATAATTAACAATAATTATTCAATGAAAATGAAATGATAAGATGACAAAAATTTTTGTTCTTCTTGTTTATCATAATTAAAATACTTTCTTCGAGATACCACTTCATTAAAGTCTCGTTTTGTTAAATCATAATATCTTTTGATTTCTTTTATATTTTCATATTCATTTCTCTCTATTTTACTTGTTAGATTCTCTGAAAACATTTCTTTGTTCTTACTATAACTTACATACAAATCTTCTATCAACATTACTTCATTATTATAATCCGTTCCAGATAATATTGCTATATTAGTAAACATCTCTCTTTCAATATCAAGCGACTTCAATATCGTGTCTAATTCATAATACACAACCGTTTCATTCATCATACTGAAATAACGCATTATTCTAGGACAACCATATATAAACATATCCATATCATCACTTAAACATGCATATGCAATATTTTTTATTACACAATAGGCACATAACTCGTCTGCTTCACCGTCTGCTTCAATGTATGATACTCCACATACTTCTAATAGTCTTTTTGCTTCTTCTCTATTTCTTGAATTTACTCTGGTTTTCTTGCGTTTTAATTTCTCAATAAATGTTGCACTTACTTCACACATATTATTAGATTTTTTTAATAATTCATACAATCTTGCTGCGTCATCACGTTCTTTACGACGTATATTTAAACTATTAAATTTTTCTGGAGGAGGCTTACCATCAAATATAAACAAAGGTATTATATTATGTTTTTTTAATATACAAATCATAATATATAAATTCTCTATCAGTTCATCGTTTGTATTAAATCTATAAAGATATATACTTGCATCTATAACTATCGTTTTTCCATGAAACTCCTTCAATTGCTTTTCTATTATTCCTAATGGTTTATGAAACCGGAAAAACTGATTTAATTTACGTGGACCCATTTTACACTACTATTTATAATCACTTTTTATACATCAATTTTTTTTTACATTCTAAATCATATTAAATAAAACCATTTTTATATTTTTGTCTGAAATATTTATTTCATTACTATTAAAGTATTCAACACATTTTTCTGTTAGCAAACTGTTTTTGCTATTTTTTATTAAAATAACATAATTATCGAAATTTGATGGGTTAAATTTTAAAATATTTACATTATTATTAACACAATAATTTATAAAATCATTTATATTTATCATTAACAAAGACGTGACAAAATAATAAGAAAACACATGACTTTCTTCTCGAAATTTAATATTCAAACTTCTGGTATTTTCTAACGCATCTTCTAATCTTAAATCCATATGCTCAAATACTTTTTTTGCCTGTAATAATGAATGTTGTGATTCTATACATAATATTGCAGTGAAATATTGTATGATTTCTTTAACATCTCTATTATTTTTAGATTGTATCATCGCTAAAAAGAGAGAATGTATCACTCTTGCCCATGTCTCACAATAACTTTCAAATATACTTATTGAGGATTCTACATCAAAAATCTCTCTTATTTCTGTCTTACCTGTTTTTAAAAAATCCATGTTAAATGTATGAAATGTCTCATGAAAAAATACCTTCATTAAATCTTCTTCACGATATAATTTAATACTTGTGCTTCCATGCATACAACGATATGTATACGCTGTATTTACATTTTTTGCACCTATCACATGTTCTCTCTTTTCCGGAAGTTGTTTTTTATGTTTTGTTAAAAATATATCTACTAATAAGTTCTTAACACAGTCATCTGACTCATATCCCTTTACAACTAATAGCCATGCTAACATGTATCTTGCATAATTTAATATTTTTTTCTCTCCAATCTTATTGTTTCTCATTTTATAGAAATTTAAAGTTATATCAAAATTTCCTGCAGAATATGTTATTTTTACACCTTCACTATAATTTTTAATTATTTCTGTCTGTATTTCTTCAGAAAAATATGTTGTGTCTTCTCTCTTAAATTTAAAATTATCTTTTATTAGTGTAAATTGCATTTTTTTATCATTGTCTATTTTATTTAACGCATTGTCTATTTTATTTATCAATTCTGTTAATACTGTATTAACATTCGGCGTTAAAGCATAATGTTTAAAATATTCTGAGTCCATTAAATATTTCACTAACCTGTTCTCATGATTCATGTTTATATTAAATAAATATTATCATTTAAATTAATTAATATTTATTTAAATCAAATTACATTAGTGCAATTATCTGTTATTCTACGTTTTATACCATATGGCACCTCATCAAACTTTAACATCTTCTTGTTCTTATAAGTTACAACACTATAGTTTTTCCCAGACAAAGAGAGAATTATATAATTTTTAGGTCTTACAATCTGTTGATTATTTAACTCTATAGCATTGTAATTATTACAATTTATTATTTTTGCCATATCACCTTCTCTACTTTTATCTTCTAACAACACTATAATTTTTAATCTGTCTTCATATAGAAGTCTCTCTGCAATAGATATTGCAATATTATCTCCCCAATATCGATTCGTTAAAATTACCTGTTTTAATTGGTCTAAATTTACTACATCATCCATAAATGAATAGTGTGATAAATGACCCTTTATCATATTATATTCTTTGTTTAATGCAGAATACTCTTTTTTACGTTTTTCTTCATTAGATATTTTCTCTAACTGCTCACTGTGTTCCATTGTCGGTAAGGTTTTCTCTTGACTATCTATATTCTCTCCAATCTTTTTGTTTAATTCTTCTTTTTCTTTTAAAAGATTATCATATATATTTCGATATTTTAAAAATTCATCGATTGTTATTGTATTTGATACTATTTCTCTTATCTGTTTCACGCTTGTAGTATCATCATCAAATGCCTGTTTTATTGCTTCAAAAAGATTCTTATCATTATTTCCTGGTAATATTGCATAATTTGGATTTTTAAATTTTCTTTGTATCCAATTATGTTCATCATTTACTGAATACATTTCGATTATTTGTGCATTTTCATCTGAAGTTTCCGGTTTTAAAACTTTCTCTTCATCATCCTCATCCTCATCATCGTCCTCATCTGCATCATCAGTTTCTTCATCATCAGTTTCGGTGGCATCAGTTTCCGCATCATCATCCGTTTCCGCATCATTAACAGTCTCTGCATCATCATCATTATCATCATCATCATCATCATTATCATCATCATCATCATTCTCTTTCTTCAAGTCAATTCTCTCATCATCATTATTATAAGTTAACTTATATGATATATCTGGAAAAAGTTCTTTAAATTCAACAGGATAAAACAAAGGCTCACCTAATTTCGATATATTTAATTCACGATTATCATAGACATTATATATCATATCACTTGTAATTTCATAAATTCCAATTTTTTTATAAACCTTAATATTAGTAGAATCAACAAGATAAATATTATAATATACAAGACTTTTTAATTTTCCCTTATTAGAATACGCTGGATGCGCAATACCCAATGTAATATCTAAGGAACGACCTGCAAAATTTATTGTTTCTATTGTTCCACTTTTACCCTTGTCATTTTTATCAATTGTTTTTCCATAACTATAAGTAATATTTGGATTTAATTTAGAAGTTATGCTATTAATTCCTTCGATACTCATAATAATATATATTTATATTAAATAATTTTATATATTATTTACAAAATCAAGAATATCCATACATTTAAATACACACTTGTTTTTCAAATCTGAAAATTCTCTCCGTTTTCCTTTCATGTCTTCTATATTTTGTATGATACTACCCCAGTTTTCATGCTTACATATAATATTGTGTGTAATAGTTATGTAGATATTTATATTTTCTAGTAATTCAAAAATAACCAGATTATCTTTAACGACCTTTATCTTTTCAATCAAATAGTTAATATTATTAATTATAAAATCACAAGTAACATTATCATTTAAAAGTAAATAACTGTAAAATGTTGTTAATGATTTAATATTCCCATTATTTTCATTACTTTTGCAAAATAAGTCATAGTTCTCATTTGCATCATGACATTTTATTTCATCATATAGACTATTTATATTTTCAATATTGTTGTTTAATGTTTGAAGAAATATTTCATCATGTTCTATCAGCTTACTATAGAGAGAAGCATACAAAGATGAATAAAAATTATTTTTTGATAAAATATCAAAAATCTTAGAACTACAACCTTGTTTGTCAGTGAATTTATCAAATTCTTCTATTAATTCAACACTGTTTTCTGAATATGTTTCTAAAGTAATTTTATTTATCAATGTTTTAATTGTCGAATGACAATCAGTCGCGATTGTTGTCTTTTTTAAATATTTATGCTTCTGTATATTTTTCTTAGTAAATGAGCGATTTAATTTATTAAATGTTTCAATAATATTATCGGATATTTCAATAGTATTTGCATTATTAAAATCATTAACTGAATACATTATTACTGAAAATATTTATAATTTTACATTTATACTAATTTATTTAATTATTAATAACTTAAAGTTATATACACTAATTATTTTAATGACTACATCAGAATTAAATTCATGGGATGATTTAGATTGTGATATGAATCTATTACGCGGAATTTATGCATATGGTTTTGAACAACCAAGTTCTATACAAAAAAAAGCAATACCATCAATGCTAAAAAATAAAGATATTATTGCACAAGCACAATCTGGCACAGGAAAAACCGGTGCATTTACTATTGGAACTCTTGGACAAATAAATATTAAAAGTAAATCTATTCAAGGTATTATTCTATCTCCAACGAGAGAATTATCAAAACAAATATATGATGTATTAAGTAATATTGGTAAAATGATGTCAGGATTGCGATTACAATTATTAGTAGGTGGTACGTCTATTGAAGATGACGTCAATGAATTAAAAAAAATTCCTCATATTGTTGTTGGTTGCCCGGGAAGAATCAACGATATGTTGAGAAGAAAAAAAATGAATGTTAGCACAGTTAAAGTAATGGTTTTAGATGAAGCTGACGAAATGTTATCCAAAGGATTCAAAGAACAAATTTATAATATCTTTTATCAGTTAAACGAAGAAACCGTTCAAATAGCATTATTTAGTGCAACATTATCTAGTGATTTACTTGAAATGAGTAAGAAATTATTGAGAGAACCTGAAAAAATATTAGTAAAGTCTGATGCGCTTACTTTAGAAGGGATATCTCAATATTATGTTCTTCTAGATGATGAAAAATCTAAATATCTAACACTTAAAGATTTATATTCATCAATCAATGTATCACAATGCATCATATATTGTAATAGTTTGAGACGTGTTATTGATTTGTATGATAATATGAGAGAAGAAGGTTATCCAGTATGTTGCTTACACAGTGAACAAGATAGAGAAGAGAGAGAATTATCTTATAAAGAATTTAAAAGTGGAAAGTATCGTGTTCTGATTTCTACAAATATTACAGCACGAGGAATTGATATACAACAAGTTAGCACTGTTATTAATTATGATATTCCTAAAGATACTCATACTTATTTGCATCGTATAGGTAGAAGTGGCAGATGGGGAAGAAAAGGCGTAGGTATTAATTTTATATCTAATAAAGACATTAAAAAGTTAAGAGAGATTGAAAAGTATTACAACACACAAATTGATGCACTCCCTGAATCATTTGTAACAAATAATTAAATGCGTAATCTAACATTATAAAATTTCTATCAATGTTATAATGTTTGAAGAAGAGAATATTAACGACCATTTTAAATTACCTATTGAATATAATAAAAATAAAAATACATTGAATAAATCAATACATGAAGATTTAGAATTAAAAGATAATGAAAACACTGTCAGTTTATATAACTATGTTTATGACCCTAAAAGCAAATTTGCAAAAAACATCATTAAAAAATATCCGGATTTCTATACAGATGACATAGAATATTTAAAAGAAACACAATCGGTAATAAAATCGTCTAACAATTTCTTATTGAATGAAAATAATGATGAAGTTAATGATTTATGGAGTGATATTAAAAATGATAAAGGATTTTTAGATAGATATCAATATGTCGACATTGATTATTTTAAAGCTCTCAATACAAATGCTTTGTTTCTTCAAATACTTAGTATCGTAAATATGTCTGCTCCAATTATTTCATTGACATTTCCTATAATGATGTTAATATTACCCTTTTTCTTAATAAAATTACAAGATTCAAATGTCACTCTAAGTAATTACATAAAATTTTTAAAAGTGGTTATTGTTCAAAATAGTATTGGAAACCTAATAGTTAACTTTGGAACAGTATCATTTGAAAAAAAGGTATATTTAGCACTATCTGCTGGATTCTATATATTTCAAATTTATCAAAATATTTTATCGTGTAGGAGGTTTTACTTAAACTTATCAAAGATACACAAGGATTTATTTATCATGCGAGATTTTATTGAAAATACCGTTAAAAATATTGATATTCACATCAGTATAACAAAGAACTTCAATCATTATAAAGAATTCAATTCTAGTTTAAGAGAGAATAAGGAAAAGTTATTGAATGTATATAATCAACTTGCTGAAATAACACCATATAAATTAAATCTCAAAAAAGCAAGAAGTGTTGGCTATTTAATGAAGTGCTTTTATGATATTTACGATAATAAAGAATGTAATGATTGTATGTTATTTGCATTTGGATTTAATGGATATGTTGAAACAATGAAACATTTAAATAAGAATCTAGAAGCAAAACATATCAACGAATGTATTTTTACAAGTGATAAAGAGTGCAACTTTAAAAATAGCTACTATGCTCCATTTAAAAATAGAGAGAATGTAAGTAATTCATATTCATTAGAAACAAATAAAATGATTACTGGACCAAATGCATCAGGAAAAACAACCATATTAAAAACAACACTCTTTAATATAATTCTTTCTCAACAGGTTGGTTTTGGCTTTTATTCATCAGCAACAATTAATCCTTATAAATATATTCATTGCTATCTTAATATTCCGGATACTTCGGGAAGAGACAGTCTTTTCCAAGCTGAAGCAAGAAGATGTAAAGAAATTTTAGATTCAGTTAAAAATAGTAAAGACCGACATTTCTGCATATTTGATGAAATATACTCAGGAACTAATCCATACGAAGCAATTAGTGGTGCTTATGCTTACTTATTGTATTTGTCGAAATATAAAAACTTTAAATTTATGCTTACCACACATTATGTTTCTCTCTGTGATAAAGTGAAGAAAGTGAAGAATATTATGAATTGTCATATGAATATTGATATTGATGAAAATAAAGAGTTTATGTATACTTACAAACTCAAAAAGGGCATTTCTTCCGTGAAAGGTGGTATAAAAGTATTTAAAGATTTAGATTATCCAGCAGAATTAATAAATAAAATGCAAAATAATATTAATACTGCGATATAATTATATTTTCTTTTCGTTAGAACTTAAATAAAAATATATATATTTTAACTAAAAATGAATCTATTTGGTTTAGAAGGAAGTGGATTTTTACTTTCCGTATGTTTAACATTATTTTTAAGTGGTATGATAGTATTTTATGTAAGACAAAAATTTAATGAAACAGACCATAAAATCCAACATATGTTAGGAATAGTTCAACAATTAAATTCTAATAACATACCAAAACCTCATCCAATTCCACAAGGAGGAGGCATATCATTGTCTGAAAATACAATTATTGCAGATTCTCTCCCTACAAGTGATGCTAATTTACCACAAAATGGTATTGATATGAACTTGTTGTCCAATATGCCACCAATTCCTGAGGAATCTACTCCACAAAAAATCAACATTTCTGAAAGTAGCGAAATTAGCTCAACTACAGATGTTGATGAAGATGATTTAGATGAAGATGATTTAGATGAAGATGATGATGTTGATGATGATGATGATGTTGACGATGATACTGTTGTGGATAATATACTAGAAAGTGAAGAAAAAGATGAACTAATTCTAGCGAAAGATAATGAGCAATTGAATACTGAAGTTGAAGTATTAGATGTTGAAGAATTAAAAGAAGATGTTAAAGTAATCGATGATATTCCTTCGGGTAATAAAGTAATCAATATTGAATCGATGGATGACATAAAATTAGAAGATTTTGATACTGAAGATTTTAACGCAGATGCAACAACTGACTCTGATGAAAGTGAGGTTAAAATTGAAAGTAATAATCTAGATACAATGTTGCTTGGCATGTTAGACAGTATTCAAAATAAGAAAAGTAATTCAACTCAAGACAATTCTAAAACTATAGATATTGATAAATTATCTCTATCAACCAATTTAAATGACCTTAAAGTTACTGAGCTTAGGCAAATGATTAAAGATAAGGGGCTACAAGTTCAAAATCTCTCCAAGATGAAAAAGAGTGAATGTATTGAATTACTAGCCGAGTAAATTTTTTATAATTATATTATATATAATGTCATTTATTGAGGAGCAAACTATTGATGGAACTAAATATTCAAAATGGAGACCAGAATACAATAAAAACAAGAAAATTTTAGAAGAAAATAATATTAAAACTAATAGCGAATACAGAAAATTCATGACAAATAATGCTGATTCTATTATTAGATTAAATGGAAATATTGATAGAAGTTTTTGTTCTAGTGTTCAATATATAAATAATATTCCTGCATCTAAAACACCATATGTATATTCAACTAATGAAGAACATGCTTATAATGATAGTGATTTGAAAAATAATTATATGAACAAATTTATTCAAACTGCCACTGCAAGAGCAACAACTTTTTAATTTTAATATAATTTATATATTCATATATATTATATGTCATCGATTACTATTTTAGGAAAAAAATACAATATTTTAATTATAGTTGCTTCTGTTGTATTAAGTGTTTTTATTCTCTCTTTAACAGTATCTGATTGCACAAGTTGTGACGGTAAATGCAAGAAAAAAGACGGAAGCGCAGAAAAAAAATGTGATAGTGCACCTCTACCCGCCGGTAATATTGTTGGAGCCGATGATGGCACTTTCAGTGAATTAGCAGATGTATAAACTCATATTATATAAAATATTTTCATATATATAATATGACAAGTAGTAATGGAGGTAGCACAGGAAGTCTTTTTCCAGGGGCAACTGTTCATCAATCAGATCATGGAGAACATTATGGTTTACCAATACCAGCGCCCGGATTACAATATCATGAAAAAACATTACTTGGATTAATGGGTTGGTGGATGGCAATGAATTTTATTGGAATTATCTATGCCTTGATGGCAGTCGATTTACAAGGTGACGGAATGTTTCAAACGAAAGACGGAACAGGTCCTTTCCAAAAATTTTTTGCGGGTGTTTTACGTGTTCTATCACTTGGTGTATTTGCAACTAGACCTAGACCTAGTGGAAATCAATACGGTGCAACCGAAGGAGGTGGTAAAAAGTCTAGTTTTTCTAATATTATTAAATTTGTTATTGGATTAGGATTTTTCTTATTTTTAGGTATTCTTTTTCCCTCAAAAATTAAAGAGAACACGGAAAGTTTTTTAGGAGAGTTGCCACAATTTCTAGGAAGTAAAGGAGGCAATAAACCAGGTGATATTAAAGGCAATGCACAAAATATTATGAATAAATTATCTTCCGAAAAAAGTTCCACGAGCACAATGACAAAAGAACATGAATCTATGTTAAATAATATAAAAAATCGTAATAAAAAGGTAAAACAAGGTTTTACCGAATGGGAAGAATTATTTAATAATATAGATTTTGGCGCTAATTCAGATGCAAAAGATTTTGGAAAAAAAAATGATACATATTATATTCCCAAAGATAATAAATGGGACTTATGGAGAGTTGTAGAAGAAGATTAAATTTAATGAGTCAATTTAATGAGTCAATATGTTTAAATAATTCATATTAACATATACACTAGAATTATATGTTAATACTAAGCATCGATGTCGGTATTAAAAATTTAGCAGTATGCATTTCAGATATTTCAGGCAATGAACAATGTATTAAATTTTGGGATATTATTAACTTATGTAATGAAGAAACCCATACATGTTGCGAATGCACAAAAGAAGCAAAATACACAAAAAATGAAAAATTCTATTGTGCAAAACATGGAAAATCTATTCAATATAAAATACCTGAAAAGGCTATTAAAACTATCGAAAAAATGAAAAAAAAAGATTTACTCACTTTTTGCCATTCAATCAATATTGATATCACATCTAACACATTGAGAGAACTTATTATTAAAAAAATAAGAGAGAAATATAACAAAGAATATTTAGAGCCTATTGTAAAAGAGAATGCTTCAAGCTTCGACTTAATTACACTTGGAAGAAATCTCAACACTTCATTTAATAAACTTTTTGATAATCATAACATTGATAATACCTGTTTAAAATATGTAATAATTGAAAATCAAATCGCACCAAAAGCTAATCGAATGAAATCTATTCAATGTATGTTAGCACAATATTTTATTGCCAAAAATATTGAACATATCTCTTTCGTTTCTGCTAGTAATAAATTAAACCAATTTATACAAAAAGCAACCGAATATAGTGAAAGAAAAAAATTATCTGTTGAGATAACAAGAAAAATTTTAGGAGAGAATTCTTTAAATTCACATTGGTTGCAACATTTTAATAAACATAAAAAGAAAGACGACTTAGCAGACGCATTATTACAGTTATTATGGTATAAAGAAAAAATTAATTAATCATTACAAAAACATAAATATATTTAAATGCGGATAGACTTAAAATTAATCTTTCTATTTAAAACATAATGGATAGCGCTGAAATAATTAATCTAGATTCTTTAGGGTCTTTAGATGATGATACACTAACAGGAAAGCCATCTGTAAATTTTGGTGGAGGTATTGAATTACTTATGAACGATAAAGTTAAATCTGGAGGCAGTAGTGGAAATAAAGAAGAAGATATTGGTTTAGATGATTTAAACAATTTAGAAAGTGAATTAAACAATCTAACTGACACTGTTAGCTCTGCACCTATTGCTACTCCTAAGACCAATGATGTTCCTCTTCAAAACATCGATAATATCAGCTTACAAGTTGATGCTGATACTGCGAATAGTGGAGGCTCCGCATTAGGAACGGCCAGTGTTCAATCTAACAAAACTGACACTGAAAATAGACAAACGTGGGACGGTTTCTCTAAGTTTAATAATGTTCCTATTAATCCTGATATGGACAGACGACCAGAGACACCTAAATCGAAAGAAGATATATTAAAAGAAAAATTCGAATACTTACGCAAATTGGAAGCATTGGAAAAGAAGGGAATTACCCTATCAAAACAATACAATATGGATTCTAATCTATCAGAGATGCAAGGAGAATATGAATCTTTAAAATCAGAAGCAGAGAGAAAGAACAGTGTCAAATTTCAAGGTAAAATGTTGATGGCAGCTATTACTGGGTTAGAGTTTTTAAATAATAAATTTGACCCTTTTGATTTGCGTTTAGATGGATGGAGTGAGAATGTTAATGAAAATATTGATGATTATGATGAAATCTTTGCCGAACTACATGAAAAATACAAATCAAAAGCAACTATGGCACCTGAATTGAAGCTTCTATTTCAACTTGGAGGAAGCGCATGCATGTTACATATGACTAATTCAATGTTTAAAAATTCTATTCCTGGAATGGACGATATTATGAGACAAAATCCTGAATTAATGCAACAGTTCCAGAATGCCGCAATGAATACTATGAGTCAGCAAAATCCTGGATTTTCTAATTTTATGGGAGATGTTATGGGAGGA
>Ga0160423_10000496_pt1 | contig 32172 bp, 32 predicted proteins | sample CRUFie14St8metaG_FD_108191 | JGI IMG/M metagenome (GOLD analysis project Ga0160423, IMG submission 108191) | Marine microbial communities from the Costa Rica Dome - CRUD Field 142mm St8 metaG | ecosystem: Environmental > Aquatic > Marine > Oceanic > Photic zone | place: Costa Rica: the Eastern...
CGGATAGGGGTTTAAAATTAATGTTGGATAATTGGGCAGCATGGAAAGCATTGGTTCCAGACTTAACACTAGAAATATTATGTCCACCTTATGCTGTTGATTGGTTCAATGAGGATGTAAGTGGGTTAGATGGTGTAACTTGGCAGGGTAATAGATGCCCAAATGATTTGAAGCATGAGATAGCAAAATCGGAATATTGGGTTTATGCCTCGGATTATACAGAGACATACTGCATTAGTGCCTTGGAAATGATGATGGGAAAAGTTAAGATAATAACTAATGGAACTGGAAATATAATTAATTTAATTGGTAATGGAGAAAGAGGGATAGTGTGTGATATGAATCCAGATACGATAATTAAAACGATAATGAACACGGATGATAAAACGTGGGAGACAAAAATTAATAACGCGTATGAGTGGGCTAGGAAACAGAATTGGAGCGTTAGAGTAAAAGAATGGTTAAAAACAATAAATAAATAAGTTATGAGTAAAAACAGTCACAAGCAATTGTATACGCAATTGATGGAGTGGATGCCTAATGCATTCAAATCACGTAATAAACGTGGTAAATCAAACAATAGACAACATAAGTTTAATAGAACAAGTGCAAATAGACGTTAATTTAGTACACTAATGAAACGGAAATTTAACTTAAATTGGACATTCATTATAGTCTGGGCGATAATATTTTTAATTACTTACTTTATTTGGTTTAAGATGGTACCTGGTGCTATTGAGTATTTACTTTCTTAGTAAATGTATGACCAACCCTATACAAAATGTGGAATACAAATATTGTTATATTTAGATGTTTGTATATTTCATAATAGTAGGTGACAAACTATCTAGGTGGTATATGAGATAAAACGGAGTGGGTATTAACTTATTTGCAGTGCAAGCCAACCCTTTTCGACTCGACAAATATATACTTGTGAACAATTGAAGATAATGCAATACACACACGTGAACATTAAGTGAACATTGAGGATACGTCAATAAAACATTAATTATATTGAATATTTAACAATTCAGTTAAAATAATGGTAAAAAAATTTGGATATGTGGGTGGGGGTTCGTATATTTACGTGTTGAAATAGAGGTTATATGATTGAGCGCCAGTAACTACAGTGGCGACGGATAAAAAATTAGATATATATTTTTGTTTATTTACAGGGGTACTCCATATGGGGGTGCCCTATACTTATGTATTAATCGCCTGGCACGCATATATCTACCCCGCTATACTCCCATACGTACATACTATTATATACCTAATACCACGCGCGTTAGTGTCCATATAGCGTGTATATGTGAGAAAAAAGGTGTAGCACCATTCATGGCTCGTACACGATTTTACACCATCGATTGTATATACTTATATTTTAGATGCAATGAAGAATACTAAAAGAATAATAACCGCGATAAATGAAGTAACAGCTATACTAATCCCTATAGCTAATTGAATCCCAGTTGTAACATATTCATGAAATTTTTTCCTTTTCATAATTTAATATTATAGACCCCCCGAAGGGGGTCTTTTTTCCATTTAACGCCAAATTTTAAAAAACATAAAAATGGCAACCTTTTTTTTCAAAAACTCTTTGGCGTCGAGGAAAATATATACTTATATTAACATTTCATATTGAAAATGTATAAAATCGTTTTTAAATTGTTTATTTACCCTTTTTACATATTCAGGGTTAGAGTACGCCTTTTCAAATGTTATTCCATCATCAACATGGTTATCAAAATACTCGTTATTATATGTAGGTAAATCTATATTAAAAATATTTTTAACTTCCTTATTTATATTTTCTAATTTAACAAATTTATGTACTTTACTAAGCTTATCCTCATAACTATCATATATAGGAGAATATGTATTATTCAGTACAAAATCATCCCAAGAATAATCTAATGGTATTGTACCTATATCCTTTTCCCATCTAAATATACTCCTTAATCTTTTATAGGGATTTCTTACAATAAAAATTACTTTCCTATCTTCCATTATATCTAAATCAAATGAATGAGTAGGAGATTTTTTACTCCAATCTACCCCTAAGTAATCCCATAATAATCCTACAATCCACCTAGTACCACATCTAATAGGAGACACTATCGCAAATTCATCATTTAAAATATTCATTTAATATCTACTTAACATATTTGGATCTTGACCCAAAGCCTTTATACTAACTTTTATCTGTTGTATCTCATTAAAAGCCTCCTTAATGTTTTTTTCAAATACTGTATTTGACTGATTCATCTTCTCCACACTACCATATACCGCTTTACTCAGCTCCTCAATACTTTTATTTATCCCACTTAAATTTTTATACTGATCCTCTTCCATATTACTCTGAATATCCATTATCAATAATTTCAGATCCTCCAATTCCTTTCCAATGTCCATATTCCTAATAGAAGAGATATTTGAGTGTGATTGATGACGAGCCAGTAAATCCGCATGTGAAGACTTTACTTTACGTAGTAGATTAATACCATATATAACCCCTACAAATAAAACCCCACTAATAAAATATAATAATTCCATTTTTATGTTTTGTTTTAAGATTAGCATAAGGGGTGGGACTCGAACCCACGACCTCTTCGACCTTATAAGTGGTATATGCATCTACCTCATAAAAGTTAATTACTCTTTTACTTACCCCTATAAGTTAAGCCAAAGCGAGCTACCTACTGCTCTACCCTTTTATTAATAATAATATACGAACCCTAACTAAGTAATCCACATAATTTTATAAAATAATAATATATACGGATTTATAGATGCGATATTGTAAGAGAGGAAGAGACGTTTTTTTCTAATATTTATAATAAAATTTAAAATGGCATCATATACCCCCGAACAATTAAGATTAGGAACCCCCACTGAAGCACTTGTAGGGAATAAAACTTTTACACTAAGAAACCCAAGTAAAGGAACCGCTTATTTTGATATTCAAACTGTAGCTAATGTAACTGGGTCCTATTCTGGTCAACCTACTAATGCCTTAGGTGTATATTCTAATTTTACTAACATTGATGCCGATTCTTTAATTACTTCTTCATATATTGCCTCTGTAGTAGTACCTGAGGGTACGGGTTCTTTCCAATTTAATTCTACCGTTAATGTTGCTGCTAGTAGTTCCATTTTAAAAGCTACTGGGGGAGTTTCTCTTACTATTTCTTAAAATCTCCCGCGCATCCATTTGGCTACCCAGGAAATGGTTCGTATATTCACGGCATATTAATAATTAAAAATAAATAAAAGTTATGTTAGATTTACAAAATGTTGATTTTAAAAGTTTAGATGAGTTAAAAGAAGTTGCTCCAAGTATTTTTTCAAAAGTACCATCAAGTAATGTTACTGAAAAATATACACATATTCCTACTGATCAAGTAATTAGAGATATGGAATTACTAGGTTGGGGAGTTGTTGATGCCAAGGAGGTAAATGCAAGAACTAAGGATACTAAAGGTTTCCAAAAACACTTAGTAGTATTTAGAAATCCAGATGTGGTTATTAATGGTGAAGATGGTGATACTGTTTACCCACAAGTATTACTTACCAATTCCCATGATGGAAAAAATGCATTCACTTTTACTGCAGGTCTTTATAGAATGGTTTGTGAAAATGGTTTAGTTGTTGCTGATACTGAGTTTGAAGATTTTAAAGTTCGTCATATGGGATATGATTTTGAAACACTACAGGATACAATTAAGGATATTATTGGTAATTTAGATTTAACTATTGATTCAATGAATAAAATGAAAGAAACCGAATTATCAGAAAAGCAAATGTTTGATTTAGCTAAATCATTTCTTGATATAAGAATTGAAGGTTCACTTGCTAGTTATACGGAAGAAGCAATTAATGATGTTTTAGAACCTCAACGTAAAGAAGATAAAGGAAGTGGTTTATGGGAAGTATTTAATAGAGTTCAAGAGAACATTATTGAAGGAAATTTCCAATACCATGTAGGTAAAGGTACTCCTAGACAAGCTCGTATAATTAAGAATTTCAAACAGGATCAGGTTCTTAATAAAAAAATGTTTAGTAAAGCTTTAGAATTTGTAGCGTAATGAAAAAGTTAATTATTTTTAGTTTAGTAAGTTTCTTCTGGGCGTGTAGCCCAGAGGAGATTGCTTCACCATATCCATGTTTAGATGGGGATTGTGATGCTTTATTTGAAATTGATCAACTAGTATCTCCGGGTGCTTATCAAGATGAAAATGGATATTGGCATATAGAACACCAGGGTTTTAATTATTTTACTATTAAAGGTGAACTGGATGAACTACACCCTGATTATGTTGTTAATGGAGTTCCTTTAGTTGAAACCGTATTTGACTCTAATTATTGGGTTTGGATTAATGGTATAACATTTACTGTTCCATTATATAGTGTATTAGGTTTTTTCACTAATGGAGATTACACACACCCTATTCCTGTAGGTAATCAAACATATACTATAGAGGATATGGCGGAAAATCATCCACCACTAAATATAGTAGGATATCAAATACAAAAGAATCAATGTTTAGATTGCCCCTATTCTGAAACCTTAATAGGAACCTATAGTAAATACACTTATAACCCCCAACAACAAATATTTTTTGATAATCAAATGGTTGGAGATACTGCTACTGTTTTTATAAGATCAACTTTTAATAGTGATGTAGGTGAAAGAGTAGAAATTAATAATGAATTTAAAATTATATTTGATGAGTTTAACTAGAATTACCCCTAAAAAAGCTAAAAATTACATTCCATTAAAGGAAAATTATGGGAATACTGATTTAGAATATGCAAAATATTTCACATTAACACCTAGTAAAAAAGGTAATGGATGGGAAGATGTAACTTATTATACTAATAAAAAATTTGGTTTATATTCTAATAAGGGAGAAGGTGATCAATGGGTTTATATATTATCTAACCCTACAACACCTGGGTTACTTAAAATAGGTTATACTAAAAAACAACCTGAGGAGAGAGCTAAACAAATATCAGCTGCTACAGGAGTTGCATTGCCTTATAGAGTAGAATGGGCTTATAAATGTTTTAATGGTGAAACTGTTGAACGTGAAGTACATCATAAATTAAAAAACTATAGAGTAAATAATAGTAAAGAATTTTTTCAAATAAATTTGGAAGAAGCTAAGGAAATAATTAACTTAATAGGGAATAAATTTAAATAATATGTTTATATACATATCCTCTGCTATTTTATGGACTGTAATGGTAGAATTTATAGTAAGATTTAAAGGTGAGGAATTTACTTGGCAGGATAGAGTTATACATTTTATTATAGCCCCATTAGGGTTTTTATATTTTATACATAATTTAATAAATGAATATTTAAATAAATAACTATGGAAAATTTAGAATTAAATGAAGAACAAAAATTAGATCAAAAAAAATCTAACTTAATTGCCGATTTATTGGCCACTAATACTGTGTTAGAAGAAGTATGGAATTACCACCCAGATAACCCTAATAAAAAGGATATTATCTCAGAATATAAAGCTCTTCTACAAATAAAAAAGGAAATTGAAGATGAATTAAAAGAGATAGAATAATCTAAAAACTCATATGTATAATCAACAATACCTAAATTCTATAAAAATGAATAAGGATAAAATTTTTGATTTATTTGATAATTCATCTGATTCAAAAAGTAAAACAAAAGAGAAAAAAAAGGCTTTAGCCGTTTTTAATAATAGTCCTTATCATAAACTAGGAATGTTTACTAAATTAATAGTAAATCATTTTGTATTTCATTCTAAATTGGAAAAATTTCTAAAAAAAGAAGAACCTACATATAATGTACAATCTACTAAAGAAGCCTCTGAATTTGTTGTATTTAATAGGGCTTTTAATTATTTAAGTCAAATAAATCCATTAGATAAAGAAGTTACATTTGCTATTTTGGATTTTGACTATAAAATGTTAAATAAAACACTAGAAAGTGCACTTCAATATTTTCAAGAGTTAGAAGAATATGAAAAATGTGCACATATATTTAAATTCCAAAAAATTTTAAAAGAAAGAAAAAAATAACGTGCCCGTTCCACTTTCTTCTCGTATATTTATAATACGGGTGTTTAGGAAAACGGGATAGAGAAATAAAGGAAATAGGGGGGTAAGGGATACCCCGGTAAAATAAGTTACAATTAAATAAAAGTCATGAGAAATAGAAATTTACTAAATCGAAAGTTAGATCAACTAGAAACTACTTTAATCACACTTCAGCAAATAGTTAATAGACAATCACCTATTGAAACATATAAGGTTAATATTAATAAGGCTCAAGCTATGGTTGAGGAGATTAAAGATATGATTGAAAGAGAACCAATGTCTCCAGGGGAATTAAATAAAATTTAATATAATAAAGGTTATGAAGTTATCGGCAGAACAAATCCAAGCAAATTGGGAAGAATTCCTAGCTAACATTGAAGAACATATTTCAGGTAATAGGGGAGAACAATTACTTAATTTTTATAAACGTTACGAAGAACGTATTATATTAATGCCAGCTGCTCATAAAAAGGAATATCACGGAGCATTTCCAGGAGGATATGTAGCACATGTTAATAGAGTAGTTAATGGTGCCCTCCATTTATATGATACTTGGGACCATTTTGGAGCAGATATGACTACATTTACTAAAGAAGAATTAGTATTTTCTGCTATTAATCATGACTTAGGTAAGTTAGGAGATAAAGATCATGATGCTTATATCCCTCAGACCGATCAATGGAGAAAAGATAAGCTAGGTGAGGATTACATGTTTAATAAGCAATTAGCATTTTGTTCAGTACCTGATAGGGGTTTATTTTTATTACAACAACATGATATTTCTTATACATTTAATGAAATGGTAGCTATTCAAACGCATGATGGTTTATATGATGATGCTAATGTAAAGTATCTTAAAACGTTCCTACCAGAACAAAAACCTCGTACATCTCTACCCTATATTTTACATCAGGCAGATTTAATGGCTGCTCGTATAGAATTTGAACAAGAATGGTTACCTAAACTAAAAGGAGAAAATAGCGTGGAACCCCAAAAGAAAAATTATACATTAAAGTCAAATAAAAATGCTAAATCAAAGGCACTTAATACTTTATCAAGTCCCGGATTGAAAAGCATGTTAGATAACTTATGATATTAGAAATAATAATAGGAATTTTAAGTTTATTAGTCGTTATCTTAGGATATACGACTTTTAACCTTTTAACAAAAATTGAAAAAGCAGAGGATATTATTATATCAAATTCTAATTTTATAAATAGCTTTTCATCAGAGCTAGAAAGAACGCAAAAACGTTTAGATAAAATAGATGAAAAAGGTTCATTCAAAAGTGATGACGAAATAGGTTGGTTTTTTAATGAAATTAAAATATTACAAAATAATCTTTCCAAATATAAGATTGACCAATAAGTAATGGCCCCAAGAAAAAGAAGAAAAAAGAGTAAAAATTACTTTACTCAGGAGACAGAGGACTATATTGTAAAGTACAATAAACTAGACTCAGTAAAAAAAGCAGAGTTGAGAAGTAAAATATATGAAGAACATATACATTACCCATTTTTTAAGCTTACTCAAAATATAATTCATACTTTTAAATTTTATCATACTGAGGTTACGGATTTAGAGCATTTACAACATGAAATAATAACTTTTCTTCTATCTAAAATCCATTTATTTGATCCGGGAAGGGGGGCTAAAGCCTACTCATATTTTGGTACTATAGTAAAACGTTGGTTAATATTATATAATACTAAAAATTATAAAAAGAAAATAAATAAAGTAGGTGTAGAGGAGTTATCTAAAGAAGGTTCATCCCATGTATATAGTATAGGGGATAATAAGATAAAAAGTGATTTAGATAAGTATGTAGATATTTTTGTGGAACATGTATCAGAAAACATATTTGAACTATTTCCAAAGAAAAATGACGCTCAAATAGCTGATGCTATTTTGGAATTATTTCGTAAAAGAGAGGATTTAGAAGTTTTTAATAAAAAAGCATTATACATTTATATTAGAGAAATGGTAGATGTAAAAACCCCCAAAATAACTAAAATAGCTGATAAACTTCACGATATTTTTAAATCTCAATACATATTTTATTTAGAAAACGGGTACACAAAATTCTAAACCCCCTTTATATCAATATTTATAATAAAAAATATTATGGGATCATTAGACAATGTAGTATTCGGAAAGAAAAAATTCTCGGATATACTTAATGAAATTTACGATAACCAGAAAAAAAAAGAAAAACAAATTTCTGGTTTAATTTCTGAGCTAAAGCCACTTATAAGTGACATAGGTGATGCAACTTTAATTGTACCTTTAATAAAAGAATACATGGAAATTGGCGTAAGAAACGATGAACAATTAATTAAAATGGCCACTATAATACAACGTGCGCTTAATAATAGTTCTGGTGAGGATTCATTAGGAATTACAGACGAAGAAAAAGCTGAATTAATAGCTGAATTAGATAAGCTTAACGAAAACTTCGAAGAAAAAAAAGATGAATAGAGGATTTGCGGCTCTAAATAATAAATTTAATCAGGAGTTTTCTGGTATTGAAGACTTTGGGGGGTTAGTATCTAGTGTTCGTGTAGTAGACATAGTATTAGATAATCAACACCCTAAATTTTCAGATTACGGTGGTTGGAATGGAATAGGTACAATTAATTTTGAGGAGGTATCTATAAATTCATTTGAAAAAAAAGATTTAGGTGTTGCTACCCCCTTATTACCATTTTTAAAAAATTATCCATTAATTAATGAGATAGTATTAATATTTACCTTACCTAGTAGAGATATTGGGGGAGGAAATGATGCACCTAATTTTTACTATTTAAATCCAATTAGTATTTGGAATCACCCCCATCATAATGCTTATCCAAGCAGTACTAAAGTAGATGACTTACCTGATTCTTCACAAAAAGATTACCAATTAATAGAAGCAGGAAGTGTTAGAAGAGTTTCGGATGAATCAACAGATATAAATTTAAACTCCCCTACTGCTCCTATAGGTAGCAATGGTGGAATTTTTATAGAGGAATTAGATGTATACCCATTACTTCCCTTTTCTGGTGATAATATATTTGAGGGAAGGTTTGGAAATTCAATTCGTTTAGGAAGTACATCTAAAACTTCTAATATTTTATATTCTAATAATTGGTCAAATTTTGGTAAAAATGGTAATCCTATTACAATTATAAGAAATGGTCAGGATCCAAATAATGATAATGAGGGATGGATTCCCACAATTGAAGATATAAATAAAGATTTATCATCAATATACTTAACTTCCAATCAAAAAATCCCAATATCATCTGAATTTAGATCATACCCCGCAATAACTGGAATTCAACCCGATACTCTCGGAAGTTACAATAAACCCCAAATAGTATTAAAATCAGGAAGGTTAGTATTTAATACTGATGTAGATAGTATTTTATTAAACTCAAAAGATCATATAGGTTTATCAGCTGTAAATGATATAGGATTATTTTCTAGAAAAGGAAATGTAAATATTAGGGGTAATAATATAAAATTAGGAGGTGTTAATGCTATTGAATCCTTAATATTAGGAAATACTTTTTTAACTCAATTTGAAGCTTTACTAGAAGCTCTAGAAAAATTATCCTCCGCACTAATAGATGAACCTAATTTAAAAGTTACTTCAGATGTTGCTGATAACTTAGTTTTAATTTCAGAAGGTTTTAGAGGGCAAATGAGTCTTATGTTATCTAAAAACGTTAAAACCACTTAAAAATGGCAGCAGAACAGGTAATATTACAATTAGCGGAAGAATTCTTAAAAACATCTAAAGGAAAAAAAATATTAGGTAAAGAAATACCTACACAGGAAATTAATAGACAAATTGAAGAAATAGCCCAAAGGGCGGAGTTAACGGAATCTGAATTAATGAATTTAGGTTATGTAACAGCTGCTAAAAATGGTATAGCTCAGGCCAAACAACTTCAAGAACAATTTGATTTACCTGAAGAAGAATTAAAAATAGTAGGAACTCAATATGCGAATAATGCCGGGTTACCAGTTTCTGAATTAACAGAAGAGGAATTAGTTGAATTTGGTAGAGAACAATTTCTTGCATTTGCTTCCGATCAAACTGATTCAATTGATTTTGCCAATATTAATGTACCAGAGCTTAAAAATATTGCCTTAGAATTTCCTAATTTAGATTTTGATTTTGACCTTAGTTTTGGTGGTGGGGGTTTATCTAAAGAAGAAAGAAGAGCCAGAAGACAAAGAAGAAAAGATCGTAGAGCTGCTCGTAGAGATGCTCGTAGACAAGCTAGAGAAGAAGCTAAAGCAGAAATACGTGCCTTAATTAGAAAAAGACGTCAGGAATATACCCCTACTTTAAAAACCTTTGTAATTAGTGGTAAAGTTTTTGCCGAACCCCTAGAAATTTTTGATAAATGGGAGGCAATAGATAAGGATCAAACTCTATCTGAATCAGAAAAAAGGAAAAGAAAATTAGAAGTTACAACTAGTGAAACTGATGGATCCTTTGGTGGAGTTAGAATAGGTGCAGCTTATCTAAAAGCACCTGATGCATCTAACCCTACTATAAATGAACAACTAGATGGTATTTTAGAAGTACCATCCCCAGATCCGGATTATACATTTGAAAATCCAACTTTAAAAGATGTAGCACCTAAAGTACCAGACGTAAGAGAAATTAACCCACTAGACACAGTTGAGGGAGCCGAATATGTACCATACCCTAATAGTTTAATTTTACCTCCATATCGTAGTGATGGTTCTAAATTTATGGATATAAGTTTATTTACCCTAAAACTAGAAAACTTATCATCAGAAGAAATTCAAAACCTTACTCCAGAAGAAAGAAGAGCACTTAGAAGAGAAGAAAGAAGAGGAATAAGAGATGCAAGAAGAGAAGAAAGAAATGAATTAAAAAGAATAGATTTTGAAGCAACCACTGATCCTGTAGACGGAAGTTTTTCTATCAGTGTTAGAATACCGGTACTACCTATAAATAATTTAGCTCTGTTAGATTTATATTTAGTTTATACTAAAGCTGAATATGTTCCTAAATTCCAACCTATATTAAATAGGGATAGAACAGTAAAAAGTGATTTATCTACAGTACAAATAAAATCAATTGATGCTGAAGTAGAAAGAATAAAACTTCAATTTCAAAATGCATCTACTGATGTGTTACAAAAGGCAAAATCCGTAGGGTTAGATTGGGTTGAAATTGCTTTAATCCAAAGAAAAAAAGGTATTTTAAGAATAACTAAAATTATTAAAAAAACATTATTCCCCTTATTATTAGGTTTATTAATTGAGTTTGGTATAACTTCTTTATTACAAAAAAACCAAAAAACATGTCCTACACCTGATAAATTAAAATCCGTAACTAGAAGGAGAAATAGAGTAGTTAGACAATTGAATACTATATATAAAGGTATAGGAGCTAATACCGCAATAGCCGGAGCAGCATTAATATTAGCGGCTGCATTAAAAAAAGGATACATTACAATTCAAGGATTACCTATACCTCAAGCATTTGGTACCCCACCATCTAAAGATTTTGGTGGTTTGATATTTGCACAAAAAACTTCTCTTCAAAGTAGATTAGAAAATACCGTTAATTTATTAAAAGACTTAGAAAAACAAAATAAAGAACTAAATAAGCAATTATTAGTAGCCCTATTATTTGCTGTAGCAGCTACACTTTCAGTATTAGCTTTATTAAAAGCTATAGATGGGTTAACTGAGGAATGCTCACCTAACACTGTAGAAGGAGCAGAAGAATTATCTAGAGAATTATTAGATTTATCAGAGGAACAAACGGAAGAACAAGAACCCCCTATAGAAAGTTTGAATGGTTTTTTCTTTTCAGTAGAAACGGAAAAAAATAGTGTAGGAGAATTAAAAAGAAGATTTGCAGTAGCTAAAAATAAACAAGGAGTAACCCTATTAAAAGGAGAACCATCTTTTAGTTCTATAGATCAAGTACTAATAGATGAGCTTATATTTTATATTGAACAAAATAATTTAAAAGCTAATTAATTTAATATTTATAATAAATCATATACGTATGAAACTAAATCAACTAAAAACAATAGTAAAGGAAGCAGTAAGAGAAGCAATCCAAGAAGAAATAAAAGATATTCTTCTGGAGGCAATTAAATCCCCTAAGCAACAGGTAAATGAAACAGTTACATCTAATATAGCAAAACCTACAGAAGGTTTAAATAAACAATCTAGGGAAAAAATTAGAGAAAACTATATGAATGTTTTAGGAAATATGATGCCAGGATCCAATGGTACCATTTCCGCTAATACTAATGATATTCCACTTCAAATGAGTGGGCCTGTAGATACCACAAGCCCAAATGGTAAACTACCAGAGGGGAATGTATCAATGGATCAAATTATGGGGTTAATGAATAAAAGATAAAAATGGCATTTGGAGCAAGAAGAGTATTTCCAGTAGATTTAAATCCCAGAAGAGCAGTAGGTATAAACTTACCTCTTAATGGAGATGCTGTTTTTGAACCTAATTTTACAAGTAAGGACGCTATTAAAAGTAATCTAGTTAATTTTTTATTAACTAATCCTGGTGAAAGACCAGCTAATCCTTTATTTGGGGCGGGTTTAAGAGAATTTGTATTTACTTCTATTGTAGATGATAATTTAGATTTTATAAGAGAAGATATACAAAATAAAATTAATAATGAGTTTACTAATATAAGATTATTAGACATAAATATAAACCAAGATATTGATAATAATACTATTATAGTTGAAATATTTTATTCAGTACCTAACACTAATATTAATGATAATCTAGTATTAAATTTTTCATAAAAAATGGCAGTTCAAAGAAATATATCATACATTAATAAAGATTTTGCTGATTATAGATCGCAACTTATAAATTTTTCCCAAACATATTTCCCAAATACTTATTCTGATTTTGCAAACTCATCAGTTGGTATGATGTTTATAGAACAAGCTTCTTATGTAGGAGATGTTTTATCTTTTTATTTGGACAATCAGGTTCAGGAAACATTTTTACAATACGCAAGACAAAATAATAATATATATGAATTAGCATATATGTTTGGATATAGACCTAAAGTAACAGGTTTATCCACAGTAGACATTGACTTTTACCAGTTAGTACCTGCAAAAGTAGTAGGAAGTACATCAGTACCAGACTATGATTATTCCTTATTTGTAGGTGAAAATACAACCATTTCTACAAGATTAGGGGGTAATTTTGTTATAGAAGATTCAATAGACTTTTCAGTTTCTAATTCATTAGACCCCACAGATGTATCTATAGCACAAATATCTTCTGGTGAACCTACTTATTTTTTATTAAAGAAAACTCGTAAAGCTCAATCTGGAACTATAACTTCTATACAATTTTCATTTGGTGATTTTGAAGAATTTCCAACTGTTGAAATTAGTGATACTAATATATCTCATATAATAGATGTATTTGACACTAATGGTAATGAATATTTTGAAGTGGATTATTTAGGACAAGAATTAGTATATGATAGTATTAAAAATACTAACGTTAATGATCCGAATAATTATTTAAATAGTAATGATGCCCCTTATATATTAAAAACTAAACAGGTACAGAATAGATTTGCGACACGATTTAAAAACAGATCAACTTTACAAATACAATTTGGCTCAGGAAACCCAGCTGATACAACTGAAGAAATTATACCTAACCCAGATAATGTAGGTTTAGGTTTACCATTTGAACAAAAGAAATTAACCACGGCATTTAGCCCCACTAATTTTATATTTACAAATACTTACGGAGTAGCCCCAGTGAATACTACTTTAACAGTAAGATATTTAAAAGGTGGAGGAGTAACATCTAATGTACCTGCTAATTCATTAACTGTTCCTAATACTAATGGAGTTAAGTTTTTAAAGAATTCATTAAACGCAACAACGGCGCAATATATATTTGACTCATTTGCTACTAATAATTTATTTGCAGCAACGGGAGGACAAGACGGAGATACTTTATTAGAAATAAGACAAAATACTTTATCTAATTATAGCACTCAGTTACGTAATGTAACAGCAGATGATTATTTAATTAGAGCACTAAGTTTACCTAGTAGATTTGGGGGAATAAGTAAGGCATATGTAGAAAAACCAAATATAAAAGATTCAGATTCGGATTTATGTCTATATATTTTAACTAAAAATGCTAATAATAATTTAATTGCGACTTCTGATACTTTAAAAGAAAACTTAAAAACATACCTAACTCAATATAGGATGTTAGGTGATACTATTGATATTAAAGATGCTTATGTAGTAAATATTGGAGTTGAATTTGAAATTGTAACTTCTCCTAACTTTAATAACAATGAAGTTTTAAATAATTGTATAAATGCATTAATTAATTATTTCTTAGTAGATAAAATGAAAATTAATGCACCAATAATACTAAGAGAATTAACATTATTATTAGACTCAGTACCAGGTACTCAAACAATTAGGGATATAAAAATAGTAAATAAAGTAGGAATAAGTGATGGATATTCATTGTATGCTTATGATGTAGAAGGAGCAAATCAAAATGGAGTTATATATCCTTCGTTAGATCCTATGATTTTTGAAGTAAAATATCCTTTAGAAGATATAAAAGGTAGAGTAGTAGCATTATAAGATTATGGCAGTATATAAATTTTTTCCAACAAAAGACGCTTCAATATATTCATTTTATCCCTTTATGAATACGGGGATAGATTCTATAATTGAAGTAGGAAATCTTAATATTAATTTTGACCCCGTACCACAGGTATTTAGATTTTTAGTTAAATTTGACCAATCTGAAATTAATAATATTATAGACACTAAAGTTGGTACTTCTTCATTTGCTAGTGCCTTAAGAACATATGTGGCAACAGCACAAGGTATAGTTAAAGAAACTAATCTAGAAGTATACCCTGTATCTGGTTCTTGGAATAATGGAACAGGTACCTATTTAGATGTTCCCTTAACTACTAATGGAGTCAGTTGGAGGGCAAGAACATTCTCTGGTTCACTTGGAACTAATTGGCTAACCCAGGATTTTGGTACATATGTAACAGCCTCTTGGTCTGGAAGTCATATAGGGGGAGGAAATTGGTTTACAGGCTCAAATGATCCTAACAACCCTAAAATTGAAGTAACACAATCTTTTGATTTAAGGTCTAAAAAAGATTTAAATATTGATGTAACAGATATTGTAAATGTTTGGTATTCTAGTTCCAAAAGTTTGGGTAGTTTTACAAATATTGCTAATGAGGGTTTTATAGGAAAATGGGAGGATTCAATAGAATTTAATAAATCTGATGCAATTCAACCTATTATGCAATTTTATTCAGTGGATACTAATACTATATATCCACCTACTTTAGAACTAAAATGGGATGATCAATCTTTTCAAACTGGAAGTTTAAATGAGATATCTACTACTGATTTATTTGTAGCACTAGATAATAATCCAGGAATATTTTATAGTGAAAGTATTAATAGATTTAGATTAAATGTAAGACCTGAATTTCCAGTTAGAACATTTCTAACCTCATCTGATTATACAAGAAATCATTATTTAAATAGTGATTCACTATATGCTATAAAAGATTTAGATACTAATGAATTTGTTATAGATTTTGATTCCAATTATACTAAAATTAGTTGTGATGCTACAAGTAATTATTTTGACATTTATATGAATGGTTTAGAACCGGAAAGATATTATAAAATTTTAATAAAAACTACTATTAGTGGTAGTACAATAGTTAAGGATGATAAATTTTACTTTAAAGTAGTTAATGGATAATGGCTGAAGAAAGAAAAATAGATCTTAAAAAAGGAGTATACGGAAAAACGGAATACTTAAAAACAATAGATACTTCCTTTAGGGAATTAGGTGTTACTACTATAGCTGAAACTATAGAGGAAGAACCTAATATAGAAGAATTCTTTGACCAATACAATTCCCTTTTTTATGATATACCAGCTCAAGGAGAAATTAATTCTCATCAATTTTTAGTAGAGCAAAGTGGAGAATATATTAACTATAATGACCAAACAGAAGAAATTCAGGCATTAAGAGCAGAAATAGCAAATTTAAGAAGAGAAAATTTAAATTTACAAATTAATAGTATTAAAGAAGGAGCAGGTGCTGAAATTACTAATGAATTAGATGAATTAAATAGACAAATGCAAGAAATAGAGGCACAACAGGAACAAGCTACAGCACAAATAGCACAAACACAAGAACAAGTAGCTGCAGCTAACCAACCAGAAGAATTTTCAGGTCCACAAACCAACACAGTATATAGTAGTACTGGAGGAGGTGGTAGTGCCGGTGGTGGTGGAGGTAGTTCATCTGGAGGAGGTGGAGGATATTAAAATTATAACATTTTAGTTGTATGGAAGAAGAAAACATTGAAATATTCCAGCTAAACGCTGATACTTTTGAAAGAGAAGAATATAAGTCTTCCGATACCAGTTTAATGGTAAAATCGGACTTAGATACTGATTTTGATAGGGATAGAGATTATATTGAATTTTATGTTTATGATGAAAATAATAATTTAATATACCCTGATAATGTTGTTCCATTAAATAGTTTTAATGTTAAGGATGGAGATCTTATTTTAAATCCTATAAATGATCTTAAATCTTATGGCTTTGATACTGGAAAATATAATATATTATATAATTTTTATAGAAAAAGATTAAGTTCAGATCCAGTTATTAAATATTATATTAAAGAAATTTCTTCAGATAGAACAGAAATTAGGTTAGCTAGTAATTCAATAAATCCCGCAAATATAACAGCAGGAGTAGAAGCCTTTAATACTTACAGAAATTTATCACCTTATTTTATAGATTTTTATTTAAATTTTGGGCAAAATAATGTTTTTATAGCTAATAACTTAGTTTTAGATACTTCAAACGCAGGAGATGCTACTGTATTAATTAAATTATATGAACCACTCCCTTCAGAATATGATATTAAAAGCCAGTGTTGGGTTGTAGAACAATTAGCTAATCCACAATTATACCAAGTAAATTTTCCATTTGTACCCCAAATAATAGATGATAGAAATTTTATATCAGGTCCTAATTTTAATTTAGATGTTAAAAATGAAAGTGGAAAGGCGGGGCAATTATTTTCTTCAAATGAATTACTAAACTCAGATCTTACTAGTTCCGCTAGTCAACTTAAAAGTTTACTTAGTCAAAAAGAAATTAACATTAACATTAATTATGAAAATTTTGATGAATTTATTAATTTTAGTTCAGCTAAAACTCGTTTAGAAAATTTTTATTATAAGGTAGGTTTAATTGAATCTGCTAGTAAGCAAATAACTACAAATCTAAATCAAATTACTAGTGCTACTACTTCGTCTTTTGCATTTAGTTCAAGTAAAGCAACTCATGAAGATACTATTAATAATATTATAAATAATTTTGATGATTATGAATATTTCCTCTACTATGATAGTGGATCTTTAAAATCTTATCCTAAATCAAATTCAACACCACCTTATAAATTACTTCCTACAGGTAGTGCAACAGTATTAAATTGGCTAGGTAGTGCTGATCCTAATTCTCCATATTTTGGAGGTTTAGCTTTATCAGCTTCAAATTATGATCAATCTAATCAGGATTGGTTGCATTGGGCTATACCAGAATATTTAAGAAGTGACCCAGAAAATGCCAGATATGAATTATTCATTGATATGGTGGGACAGCATTATGATAATATATGGACTTATACTAAAGATATTACACAAAAATATAATGCAGATAATAGAATAGACTTTGGGCTTTCTAAAGATATAGTAGCTCAAGCTATTAGAGACTTTGGTATTAGATTATATTCAAATAATTTTAATACTGATGAACTTTATACGGCATTTTTAGGGTTAACCCCCTCTGGTAGTTTATTCCCTTTCCCAAATATAACAGGTAGTCTACCAGTAAATACTGGGTCTGAATACGTGGATACTAAAATATCAGCTTCAAATGATGTAATATCATTAGATGATACTAATAAACGTTTATATAAACGAATTTACCATAATATACCTTATTTAATAAAAACTAAAGGTACCGCAGCTGGGTTAAGAGCATTAATTACCTCTTACGGTATTCCTGATACTATATTAAGAATAAATGAATTTGGGGGTAAAGATAAAAATGAAAATAAAAACTGGGATTATAAACAAAGAGTATTTAATTATGCTTTTGATTCATTATCAACTGCAACTAATTATGTAACATCCTCCTTTAACCCAACCAGTTCATGGGGTGCTGAATTTGGTGCATTATATCCTTCTCCTCAAACTGTTCAATTTAGATTTAAAACTCCAGGAATACCAACTGGTTCAGGTAATACACCTAGTGGAGATATAAGATATTCACAATCATTATGGTTAGCAGATAAAAGTAATAATAGCTTTGCAGACATAGGAGCCGCAGTAGTTTTAGAATATACAGGATCGGGATTTGTAACAGGTTCTTATTCAGGTTCAGTTGCTAGTCCTTATGATAATTGGGGTACTTTAAAATTCTATCCTAATGTTTCTCTTAATCCCACAGTAACTTGTAGTGTATTTGCCCCTTTCTTCAATAAAGATTGGTGGTCAGTACAAATAACATTTACTGGAAGTTCTGCAACTGACGCTACAGCTTCCTTATTTACTGCTAATGAAATAGATGGTAAAGTAGGATTTAGTGGATCCGATGTTAAACTAGGATTGGATGATAGAGACTGGACTAGATCAGATTTAGCATCTCTAAATAACCCATCTAACAAAACTATTAATTCTAAAGTTTATAAACCATTCTCTGGGTCTTACCAAGAATATAGAATGTTTGCACCTATAATAAGCGAAAGTAAATTTTATGATTATACATTAAACCCATATTCTATTGAAGGAAATTCAGTAGGTTCAGCCCCCAATGAATTAATATTTAGAGCGGCTTTAGGTACTCAATTAAACACCGGAAGTGGTGAAACACAAGTATCAATTCACCCTAAAATAACAGGTTCAGCAGTACAAATTACACAATCTTTTCTTGGAAATACTAGTAATTATTATATAAGAAGAAGTGGCACAGCATTTAGACCTAATGTAGAAAATATATACCAAGATCAGGTAATAGCAGGTATAAAGAATAGAATAACTGATAAAATTCAAACAAGAACTGCAATTTTACCCGAAAACCCATCAGGTTCAAACGCAACAACAACTACTTTATCTCCATTAGGAACTATTCAACAGTCATCTTTAGTTAGCTCTAGTTATAGTCCTAGTGTAGATTATGTGGAAGTGGCATTTTCACCTCAAGACCAAATAAATGATGATATTAATGCACAATTTGGATACTTTAATATAGGAGAGTATATAGGAGATCCTAGGTTGAATTTCTCCTCTTCTAGAAGCTATCCTGATTTAAATCAATTAAGGGATGACTATTTTGAAAAATATAAAAGTAATTATAATTTAGTTGACTTTATTAGATTAATAAAATTCTTTGATAATTCATTATTTAAAATGATTAAGGATTTTACCCCAGCTAGGACAAGTTTAGCTTCAGGGGCAGTTATTAAACAACACCTTTTAGAAAGAAATAGACAAAGAATAGCTCAGGTTACATCTTCCAATGTTACTTATACTGGGTCTATAAAACCACAATCAAGAAATTATAGTACAGGTTCAAGTGATTTTAGTCAACCTAATTTTACTAGTGGTTCTTCAATATATAGATTTAGTGGTGGAACGGGAGGTTCATTTGAACAATATAATGGTTTACAAACATATAATCTTGATATTTTACGTGTTAAAGGTAATACAAACCTTGCTAGTGCATTTACTGTTAATACCTTAAATATACCAGATGGAGGTGATGATTTTGATAATTTTGAAGCAACATATAATGGATTTTATGGTACACGACCTATTCTAGTAGGTAGTATGATAGGTACTAATGACGGGGGAGCGTTTTCTGATTTTAATTTTTTCATTAATTCAGTTAATGCTGATTTTCCTGTAAAAATTGGGGATACAATTACAGTATTAGGTAGTACTTTAGATACATCTGGTGGAAGTGGTCAATTAGTACTTACCCTAAGAAGAAGTGATGTAGTAGAACATACTATAGAATCACCTAATAATAGATTTGGTGTTACTCAAAGTTTTAGTGAATCCATTGATAATTCCATAGTAAATTATGTTACTAATTCTGGATCTTTTGTAGGAAGTAAAAATGTAATTATCCAAAATCAAGAAGAATTTTATGATGGAGAATTTTCAGGTTCATTTATATTATTACCTTATACATACAAAAATCCAGCATGTGCTGATTATCTAAATGTACCTTCAACTCCTATTAGATATAACCCTATTGTATTTAGTTTTGAAAATTCCACAGCTGCCCAAGGTACAGTTACTGAAGAAGAATTTGTAGCTAATGATAATAACCCAGTAAGTGGGGATGCATGGATAGCAAATGAATTAGTATCTAATAATCCACCTCTTTATAAAGTAAAATATATTAAATTATCTAACTTAGATGTTAATGGGGAACCAGTAGGAGATTATTTGGATGATTCCGATACTATATCATGGATACCATCTGACGCATCAGTAGCAGATGGAAGTGGAGTTGTGGAATATAAAATAGATGGTGTTCTAACCTTTGCTAATAGTACATTATTAAGAATTTCACAAACATCAGGTGATAATATAGAACAAACAGTAGGAGGTGTTACTTATTATCCTATTACATCATCAATTGATGCAGGTTCAGAAAATTGGAGTTTAGATGCAAGAACATCCTATAAAACAACTGTTGCTACTTCCCAATCTAATGATAATACACAACAAGGAAGATTTATAAACCCATCAGCATTAACACAAACACAATATTTTTGGTTTTATAATGGTACTAATACTGATGCACAAGGATTTTTCAACCCGGGGAACTTTTTTCAAAATTTTTCAAGTATATTAGGTTCCTCTAAATTTTTTACAAATGGGTCTTACAACCCTACTAGAACATCAAACATACCTTGGTTTTTCTCATGTTCCTTTGCCTATAGTGCATCAGATTTAGGGTCAGGTAATGCTATTACAGCTAGTAACCAATTATACCATTCAGCTTCAAAATATACGGGTGCCGAACTTACAACACAGAATTTTACGATTGATTCAACTGATCTTACAACACCTCAATCTGTAATATTTAGACCTTCACCTTTAATAACGGATTTAAATCCAGATCTATTTACAACAACTTATAATCAATTTGTACCGGGAGATTCTAGTTCAGCGGACAATACTATAGGAGGTCACCCTAAAATAAAAGTAGGTAGTACATCATCTATAGATTTCCACTTCCCTAGTTTAACTATAGGAGGAACAAAAAGAACATTACTTCCTCCAATACCAAAAGAAATACCTTTTAGTGGTAGTAGTATAAATTCTTCAAATACATCCTTTACTATTACAAGTGATACAATAACTAGTAATTACAATGGTCAGGCTAATGATCCTGATGGTACTAATCATGGTATGTCTTTTGATGGTACCCAGCAAGTAAAAAATAGTAAAATAGTTTCATTATTTTCATCAGTGTACGGTGATGATATAGCGGGACAATCATTAACTAAGTTGGATTTATACTATGATTTAGAAATATCAGCATCAGTTCAAAATTATACGGCATCTATTGCAGTTTTCCATTATGCGGATTCGGACCCAACTCAAAATTCGGCTATTTATAAAACTGGAAGTCCAAAGCATAAGGCAAATAGTAATGGAAGAATAAATGTATCTAATCAACAAAGGAGTATATTATTAACCCCAGCTGGAGCTTCAACTAATGATGTTAATAATGTATTTAGAATTGAAGTTGAATCCCCCATTGAAACCTTTGATGTTTTTGTTAATACTTTTTCAGGATATTATAAAGCTCGGGCGAATTACAGCCCAGAAGCAGGAGGTGGTTCAACTCCTTTCAGGAGATTCCCCAATTCAGGTGAATCATTTCAGGCTAGTTTATCAACTGTTTTTGGAGCATCTAATAATACCCAAGAATTTACAAGTTCATTTACCCCATCAGGTGATGTGTATCCTACAATAGATGTAGTAGCTCAATTAAGAAGAACTGGTTCAAATACACCAACTGGAGGTTTTATAATAACTCAAAGTGCTGCTTTAATATCACAATCAATATTTGGTACTAAAACATTTACATTCTCGGATTCCCCTATTACAAGTATATTTAATGCAACCCCAACAGGATCAGGAAATACTAATACAGGTTCTACTATTAATGAAGCAAATGATATGTATTTTATTGCTTACTCAATGAGTAATTACAATGCCGAGGGAGCTGTAGGTGGTGTAAATAATACATTTGAAACAATTTTTACAGAAACTGGAGATACAGGTTCTAAACTTATTTTAGAACAAAGAGCTGAAGGGGTAGCAACTGGAAATGAGTATAACCTTACAGCATCATTATTAATAGCTCATGGTAACGAAGATAACGTTAATAGTTTAGGTACAGTATTTAATTTTGGTTCATTTATAGTACCAGAAAGTGAATCTGTAGCTAGAGCAATTATAACAGGTTCATTTATTTACCCCTATAGAGTTGATGATGTTTTTAGAATGGGATTATCAGTATCTAAATCATTTGGATCAGGGTTAAGTATTAATGAAGCTACTATGAGTATATATCCTAGTAGTTCTATTTATGCACCTAGATCTACCCCAGCAGCATATAATAATTTTAACCCTCCTACAGCTAGTGGATTTATAGTTCCTACTTATTTTGGGGCAAATATTCAACCATTTAATTTAGCTTTAGATTGTCAACCTTTATTGAATAATTATAACGCTCAAAGAGAAAATACATACTTGATGCAAGTAGATTATAATAATATAACTGGTTCATTATACCCTGTAAACCAGGCACAAATTTTAAATAATACTGCAACTAAAGCATCAATACCTGATTCTAATTATACTATGCTACGTTCTATTAATCCTAGATATGATGGTAGTAAATCTACAAGTGCTCTTTATAACGTATTTACTGCTGGAGATAAGGGTACATTAGGTAAAAATCCTACTATAGATTTAAAAAAGGCATTTTTTGGTTACTTTAATGGTATAGATGACCCATATCCTATGGTAAATGATAAAATTCAATTAAATGTAAGATATTTAGTAGATGAACAAGGTAATGCTTTACCACCTGCTTTAGAAGGTACTAGTAGGGTTATATTTGAAAGAGTATTCCCAATAAAAGGAGATAGTAGAATTGCCATAGAAACAGGAGATAAAGTATTAAAGGAATTAAATGCTCCATATGAAATTGCAGAAATAGGAAATTATTATACTCCTATAATGTATACTCAAACATCCTCAAATGGGAATGCTATGGCTATACCATTAACTGGATCTGGAAGGATATCTAGGTTTGATAATGATGATCCTAATTCCGCGGATGCCTTTTCTTTTACAGCTTTAGGAACGGCTTCTAATGCTCCCTCTGCTGGTGTTACTTCATTTAATTATATAATATCACCTACAGAACAAATATCCATAGGAACGGCATTTACTCCAAATTTACTTCCTAAAATATATGGTAATCCCACAACAGGATTCTCACCTGCTGCCGCAGGTACTGGAACTATAGTTTTTTCAGGAAGTGCATATGCTGTTAATCAAAAGGATTTAAAAAATGCTCAAACTATAAACCTAACTACTCAATTTGTAACTAGTTACTTATATGATGCTGATAGAAGTAGTAATGGTAATGAAGCTACAGTTTTTCTAAAAATGGTTAGTGGTAGTGCTTTTACAAATGAGGGTGGTACACCTGTACCATTTGTAGTAAAAGATATTAAATTATCAGTTTTAAAATCTAATCAAAAAGTATATAGTTTAGGTTCCGTAATGGGAGAAAAATTTGTAAGATTTATAGGTGTTAAACCTAGACCAAAAACAAGGAAAAGGCCACAAGGTGGATATGTTTACTCTAATTCACCAGATTTTACTCTAAGAAGAGATAATACAGCTCAAATTCAGTTAAGTTTTGAAGTAAAGAACTTTATGAGGAATAAGGGGGTATATCAAAGAGATGGAGATATAAGATTTAGAAATCCGGATTTACTTTCACTTATTTGGACTGTAGAAGCATCATCTGGTAGATATATATTTAAAAACCAAGATCAGATAAGGTTTGAAATGTCAGGTGCCGCTAGGCCTGCTAGACACGGTAATCAACCAGATACTGTATTTTTCCCAGATGATCATGTAGGAGTTTATGACCCAACTAAAATAAGTGTTCAAGGTGCTTTAGATCATATATTTGAGGGTGATAATACAGGTAGTGCTCCATTCTGGGTATATACCGGATCTGCTGGAGGTGGATTAGTCCAAGGAGCTACCAATATATTAGTAATGAGTTCATCTAATGTAAATGAAGCTTATGGTATGGACTTTTATCAGGGTCAATTGCCTTACACCCCAGGACCATCTGAAATTTTCCCAGGTGGTAAGGAACCTAGTAATACAGCATTTGATCCTATAGTATATCCATTACTTATTGAACCTGGAGATGAAATTAGATTTGCTAATAATGAAAATTATACTTATAAAATAACAGAAGTATTTAGCCCAGACCAAAATATAGAAGGGATAGGTTCTACTGGAAAAGGTAGAATTAAAATAGTTTTAGATAATTTTGTGCCAGAGGATGTTAATAAAAATTTCTTTTTAATAAGAAGAAGAATACCTAATGCTAATAGTGTATTTTTACAGGGTACTTTCCCTTATCAAAATACTAATGCATCAGGTTCAACAACTTTAAAAGATGCTCAATCAACCCCTGGTATACTTTACCCTGATTATCCAACAGTACTTTTAGAAAATAGTGCTTCTGTAATAGTAAATGAATTAGTTAGTAAAGGACTTATAACTTAATATATTTATAACATATAACAATATTTATATAAAAAAACAAAATGGGATATTTAAACAATTCAGTAATAACAGTTGATGCTATTCTAACTAAAAAAGGTAGAGAGCTATTAGCAAGAAATGACGGTTCTTTTAGAATTACTCAATTTGCATTGTCTGATGATGAAATTGATTATACACTTTATAATCCAACACACCCATCAGGTTCTGCATTTTATGGTGAAGCTATTGAAAACATGCCACTATTAGAAGCGTTTCCAGACGAACAACAAATAATGAAATTTAAATTAGCTACACTACCTCGTGGTACAGCTAAATTACCTGTACTTGACTTAGGGTATGCTTCAATTAACCTAAAACAAGGAGCTCAATTAGCAATTACACCTCAAACCTTAAATTATCTAGGAAATAATCAAACATTTGAAACTAGTGGATACTCAGCCACTATTGGAGATATAAGATTATTCAGTAATTTTACGGGAGTTGGTATAAACACAGCAGCAGCTGAACAGAATAATACTACAACAACTATAGGTACTAATGTATCTAGAACAGTAATTGGGACACAAATTAATTTAACTTCTACAACAGTAAATACTTTATTTGGTACACAAACTCAATTAAGAACTACTTTAACTGTAGTAGGGTTAGATAGTGGTGCAAGATTAACTATTCCAGTAACAATAACCAAAAATCAATTAACATAATATGGCCTTTAAAAGATTTGATCCCCAAGATTTTGTAGTAAGTGCAGATACAGTAACTTCTACAGTGTGGTCTAATAATGCAGTTGCTTTAAATACAGCATTTACTTCTTCAACACAAAGAGAAGGAGTTTCAGGCCCTTATTATTTAAATGTATTCCAAACAGCATCTACATCTAATCAGGCTGCTGTCCAATATCAAATTGCTTATGCTAATGCTAGTGGTGGAGGTGGAGTAAGGTTTGATAATTCAGTTGTAGGTAAATCATCAACTACTACTATATATGGACAATATAGAACTTTAGTATTGGAAGATGAAAATTCTAAATTTACTTTTGGACCAACATTTACAGGTAGTGCTGCTAATGACTTTTACGTAATTAGTATAGAAAGAGCTAGATATAAAGAAAAATTATTCCCTGGTTCCTTTAATTTAGTACTATCTAGTAGTAATTCTAATTTGGCATTATTACATTTAACTGATGATTCTAATGCAGTAAATATTCCTACTTATTTTGGAACTCAAAGAGCATATCAAGTAGTTAGTGGTTCTGATGGAAGTCCTTATAAAGGAAATGGATATTCATTTAGTGGTTCTTATGGAATATTCTTACCGGATATTTCAACTATATTATTAAATGCTAGAGCCTTAGATGATGCTTCAACATCAGGAGGAACGGGAACTGATGATGGAGCTGGAATTGGATTAGGTACAGTTACTACTGAAAATAATAATGGTCAAAATCCATCTAAATTATATAAACTTATTTCAGGTTCCTCTGCAGCATCAATTTTCCAATTAAATTCTCAGGAAACAATAACATCTGATTATGTATTTGTGAGAGCAAGAAATTCAGAATTTAATTATTCTGAAAACCCTAGTTTCATATCAGGTTCTACTGGAGAAGTTATATATGATTATTTTATTAACAATCCTCAAACTTATGCTACAACTGTAGGAATGTATAATGATAGTAATGAATTATTAGCTGTAGCTAAATTATCAAGACCTTTAGTAAAAGACTTTACAAAAGAAGCTCTTATTAGAGTTAAATTAGATTTTTAGGATGGATGGCTGTCTTCAAACAATTCAATTCGCAAGATGTAATAGTATCTCCACTGGAGGTAAATAAAAGTTTTACTTTTTTAGGTTTTACCGCAGGAAACCTTAATTTTTTATCATCAACAACTAACTTTGTTACTAATAATACGGCATTTACATCCTCTGCAGGACAAGTACTAACAGGAAATGTGGGTGAAAAGGAATTCAAAATGTTAGTAGCTCATTCCGTAAAACAACTTTATTATAGTAATTATTTATCAGGAAGTGGGGGTCAAATATCAAATGCTAGCACAGCTAGTTTTAATCCTGATTTAACTATAACGGGTCCTGTATATCAAACTAGTTTTTATAACTATGAACAAAATTCAATAAATCCCCAAAAGAAACTTTTTCAAACAGGAGGAGGAGGTACAATTGGGGTAATAAGTATACCTTCTAAATTTTATGGAGATTATATTCAACCTAACTCATTTAAAATAATGACAACGGGTTCATCAACAGGTGCATATATTGATGATGGAAATGGAAGAATAAATAAAGAAGGGAGTGGTAATACAGTATTTGGTCAAATTATATACCAACACGGTTTAGTTATTTTATTAAAAAATGACTCGGGAGAATTTAATCAAATAGCAGCTGGAAATGCAACTTCATCTTTTTCAAGTTCCTACGAACTATTTGAAACACAATATAAATGTACAATTAGAGAAGAGGAATTTAATTATTCATTAAACCCTAGTATTATAACGGGAAGTAATATACCTACTAAATTTTCAGGAAGTAACATAAACTATGAAAATACAGCTTCTTTAGGCAAACCTCTAGATTTTGCTACCGGTTCTTATTTTAGTCCTTATGTTACTACTGTAGGATTATACAATAATGATTATGAACTATTGGCTGTTGGAAAATTAGCTCAACCCCTTCCTACATCTAGAACTACAGATACTTCTATTCTTATAAACATGGATAGATAAAAATCCTTGGCTATTTGCAATTTTTTATTTATATTTATAATTAACTTTAAAACAATTTTATGAGTTGGACCTATAAAACACACAAAATAGGGGACATTACTCAATTTCCAGAAAACACATTTGGTTTTGTTTATATAGTTACACATAAACCTTCCGGAAAATCTTACATAGGGAAAAAAGTTTTATTTCATAATAAAAAGAAAAAAATTGGAAAACGAGAACTAGAAAAACTGCAAGGTGTAGTTGGTCGTCGTCCCGCATATAAATTAGAAATAAAAGAATCAGATTGGAAAAACTATTATGGTTCTCAAAAGGATATAAAACAATTATTACTTGAAGGTAAAAAAGATGAATTTGAACGTATAATCTTAAAAATGTGTCCTGATAAAAAAACAATGACATATTTTGAAGTAAAATATCAAATGATTTACCAGGTGTTGGAAAAACAAGATGAATTTTTTAATGATAATATTTTAGGCAAATTTTATACTAAAGATTTAAAGGGTATAGAATTTGAAGATTTCGTGTCAGATACAATATAATTTTGTATATTACCATTTATGGTTAACCAGTTATTAGTTACATTAGTAAACTCTGTATTGGGTTCGGGCAAAGCTACTGCTCGAAACAATTATGCATATCATTGCCCATTTTGCAACCATCATAAACCTAAATTAGAAGTTAATTTAACAGAAAATCGTGAAGGTAAAAATCCTTGGCATTGCTGGGCTTGTGATGTAAGAGGAACAACTATTTATTCTTTATTCAAACAATTAAAAACGGATATAAGTAAATTTACTGAACTTAAATCTTTAGTAAAAACTTCTAAATCTATTAAAGATACAAAAATTATAAATAGTATATCATTACCTAATGAATTTATAAGCCTATATAACGTTGATACAAGCGATATTATAACAAGACACGCGTTAGCGTACTTAAAAAAGAGACATATAAGTAAATACGATATACTTAAATATAATATAGGGTACTGTAAGGAAGGGTTATATAAAAATATGATTATTATACCAACATATGATGCTGATGGTAGATTAAATTATTTTACTGCCCGTTCATTTGAAAAAGAACCATATATAAAATATAGAAACCCATCAGTAAGTAGAGATATAATACCTAATGAACATTTAATAAATTGGAATATTCCTATTATTTTATGTGAAGGACCATTTGATGCTATTGCTATAAAAAGAAATGCAATACCGCTGTTAGGAAAAAATATTCAAAGTAGCTTAATGAAAAAAATAGTTACTTCCGTAGTAGATAAAATTTATATTGCATTAGATAGGGATGCAATTAAACAAGCTTTAAAATTCTGTGAAAGATTAATGGCAGAAGGTAAAGAAGTCTATCTTGTTGATATGCAGGATAAGGATCCAAGTGAGATGGGTTTTAAAAATTTCACAAGATTAATACAAAAAACAGTTCCATTAACCTATTCTAATCTATTGGAACAAAAACTATCTATATGATTAAAAAAACATATAATAGGATAATTGAATTATCTGATGACCACAAACAAATTACACTACCTGATTCTAGATATTATAGAAGACATGGTGAATATTATCCATCTGTAACTTATGTTTTAGGAAGTTACCCTAAAGGCAAACATTTTGAGGATTGGCTTAAAAAAGTTGGTTATAGTGCTGACTGGATTGTTAAAAAAGCATCCGAGGAAGGTACAGCTACTCATTTACTTATTGAAAAATATTTTAAAGGGAAAAAATTAAAATATCTTAATGAACATGGTTACCCTAAAATGGATCCCCTAGTTTGGCAAATGTTTTTACGCTTTGTAGATTTTTGGGAAACTTATAAACCTACTTTAATTGAAACTGAAGTTCATTTATTTTCAGATGAATTAAAAGTAGCGGGTACTTGTGATTTAGTTTGTGAAATAGACGGTAAACTTTGGGTTATTGATTTTAAAACATCCAATCATTTACAAACTACATATGATTTACAAGGTGCCGTTTATGCTCAAATGTATAAAGAATGTTTTGGTAAAGAGGCAGATAATATAGGGGTATTATGGCTTAAATCTAAATCTAGAGGAGTAGATAAATCTGGTAAGAAAATAAAAGGTAAAAAATGGGAAATGTATGAATCCCCTAGAACTCAGGAAGAAAATTTAGAAATTTTTAAATCTGTTAAAAGATTATTTGATTTAGAAAATCCTAAACATAAACCCGCTACTACTTCTTTTCCAACTATCATAAAGAGAACCGTGTAAAAATTTGGTTACCTAAATAACCTTTCGTATATTTACAAAGTAAATAAGTAAAAAATAAAGGTTATGTCAATTTTAAGTAAAAAAATCAAAAATTTAAAAGAAGGAGATAAATTCATCTTTGCCTATGGTGATAAAGATTATGAATTTTATTGTTATTCATATTCAGAAAATTATGGTCCTAGTTTCTCAATCCATGAATCTGGTAGTTTTTTAGGTAGATCAATGAATGTTGATAAAATTACTAATAAATATATTACAGTATATGATTACAATTTATTTAAAGTTAGATCAACTTATAAAATTCCAATTAATAAAATTGAAATGATATGAAAATAATAGACGGTATGGTATGGTGTAATGAAATAGAAAAATGGGTCACACCAGAAGAATATAAGCAAAATTGTATTGAACCTGATTATGATTGGGGAAATGAAGTAGCAAATGCTAGATAGTATTATATATTTATAATAAACTATTTTTATGATTAAACTCTATGACTTACTAATGGAGCAAACTAATAACCCTAAAGCAATTATCTTGGCGGGAGCTCCTGGAGCAGGTAAGGGATATATTTTAAGTGGTTTAGATTTAGGGGGTTTAAAAATACTAAATATAGATAATATATTCATCGAAAAATTGAAACAGGCAAACGTATCATTAGACTTAAAAAACGCCAGCCCTGAAAATAGAAGTAAAGCTGCTATAGCTATGGCGGCAGCAAATAAAGAATTTAAAGGTAAAATATCCACTACAATTGAGGGTAAAGAACCATTTATATTAGATGGTACAGCAGCATCAATAAAACAAACTGCTCAATTAAAAAATGAATTAGAAGAAGTAGGCTACGATGTATTTATGCTTTATGTTTATTCTGATTTAGAAAGAACATTAAGACAAAATCAAGATAGATTTGAAAAATCTGATGGTAAAGATAGAAGTTTAGCTCCAGCTATAGTATTACGTACTTGGGCCTCAGTTACTAGTAATTTTAAACCTTATGAAGCAATGTTTAAGGATAATTTTATTTCAGTAGCAAATACATTAGGAGATGAGAAATTAAGTGATGTAGAAGAGATTATTAAAAAATATTTAGACCCATTTAAACCAACTGGTACTAAACCTAAAACAGATAAACAAAAAGCTAAAAGTGAAAAAAGTAAAGCTGATTTAAATGTTAAAGTAAAGGAATTGTTAGCTAATGATGTAAATACAATTATTAACAACTCAGTATCTAGGGAAGAAGCACAAGCAAAAATAAAACAATTTTTAAGTTAATGAATTTAGTTCAAGAATTAATAAAAAATTTATTACCTGAACAGGAAAAAAACCAAACTACAGCGGTATATGCTGGTGGGTTTAAACCCCCTACTTCTGGGCATTTTGAAGTTGTTGAAGAAGCATTAAAACAAAACCCAGAGATAGATGAATTCATTATTTTTATAGGTAATAAGGAAAGAAATGGTATTTCTCAAGTAGAATCCTTATTAATTTGGGAAATATATAATAATTATCTTCCATTTAAAGTTAAAATACAACCTACTTCAACACCTCCTATTAAAGCAGTATATGATTTTGCTAAAAATCACCCCACAAGAGAAGTATTATGGATTATAGGAGCCAGAGAGGGTAATGAAGCTGACTTTGCAGATATTACTAAAAGAACTAAATCAATTACTAATTATCCTAATTTAGAACTTCGTACCATTGTAACTGCAGGAGGAGTATCTGGTACTGCAGCCAGAAATGCGGCTTTAACTTCATTAGATAATTTTAAAAAATTTGTACCAGACCAGCTATCAGATAAAGAAACAGAAGAAGTATTTAATATAGTAGCAGATAAAATAAATGAAGGTAGAAAAAAGAAAAAAGATCCTAAAAAAGGTACAGGTAAAAAACCTAAAGGTTCAGGACGTAGATTATACACTGATGAAGACCCTACAGATACTGTAAAAGTTAAATTTAGTACTAGACAAGATATAGTAAATACATTAGCTAAAAAATCATTTAAAGCTAAATCACATGCTAGACAGTCTCAAATTATAAATTTAATCCATCAGAGGGTTAGAGCCGCTTTAGCTAGAACAAA
>Ga0160423_10000497_pt1 | contig 32163 bp, 50 predicted proteins | sample CRUFie14St8metaG_FD_108191 | JGI IMG/M metagenome (GOLD analysis project Ga0160423, IMG submission 108191) | Marine microbial communities from the Costa Rica Dome - CRUD Field 142mm St8 metaG | ecosystem: Environmental > Aquatic > Marine > Oceanic > Photic zone | place: Costa Rica: the Eastern...
TACTCGCGGAGCCGACCCACTTGGTCACATGTCGCCTTTCTTGCTGGTCGAAGACAGTAATGGTGATAACTACTTTGTTAAGAAAGAAGAGGCCACGGTCTAGTCTTTCTAAGTAGTTGCGTGGACGCCGCAAACCCTGAAGCGATATGAAGGGACTAGGAAACAGTAGATAACCGCCGGCGGGCACACGCGTAGGTAAGAAAATGAGAAGATATAAATTAATATGTATCGGAAAGAAACATAATGGCTATATATCGTGGAAAAGAGAAGTTGGAACCTTCTCTCGATTGAAGACAGCAAAGGCAGCAGCAAAGAGACACCAAGCAAAGTGTTTCACTAAAAACAAACTTCGATGGAGACATTGGAAGTCATGGAAAAAAGGTGAACAGGCAGTTTGGAACTCTAGCGATGTAAAACATCGTGGTGCTTACTTTGGCTATCGAATTGAACGATGAATAGTTATTACACTTACAAGTCGAACAAAATAAAACACAAGTAAGGAGGTGATAAAATGATGAACGACGCTAAAATGCTTGGCCCAGTGATTCACTACAAGTTTAGTGAAATCTGTGCCCTACACCAAATATAGAAAAATGAAACTGACGCGCATAAGCACCGCGGAGTGATACGCTGTGCGTTCACTTAGAAACTACTAAGCATCTCGTTATGTAAGGTAGTTAAACCAGTGGAAACTATTGGGGTGCGTCAAGCAAATAGAGGAGTAAATATGGAAAACGAACTTAAAGAACTTGACGACGAAAGTCTAGTTAGAAGATACGAGCACGCAGACAAACTAAGAAAGCAACATCAAAATGACTTTAACAAAGTCAAAGAAGAGTTGCTGCTTAGAATCGCGGGCAACGAAAATAATATCGTTGTTGGTGCTTTGACTTCTTACTCGATTAACGAAGTCCACGGACTTAGAGTTAAAGGCTTAAAAGATATTGAGGATGAACTTGGTCGTGAATGGCTTGAGGAAAACCGAAATAAGATTGTAAAAGAGATAACTACTATTAGACTCAAGAAGCATATCAACTAAGCCTTACTTCTTTTTAGATGGAAATCAATTTACATAAATGCCGAAGATGCGGAAGCATTAATCTAGAAGTTATGACTACTAGTGGAGGCACTATATATGACTATTGTAAATTATGCAAGTTCACCTACAAGCGTAAGTGAATATTTAGGAGAGTATAATTATGAACCAAAAGGAAACAATAAGCGGAAACGAACCACTAATAACCGGTTCTGAAATCCGCCACATTGCAAGAATATTGAGGAACGCAGACGGATATGGCGACCGACTAGAAATGATAAATAGGAACAATATACAAAAAAGACGCGATGGTCTAGAATGGAATGAACGCCAACTAGAACATAAGCGATGGTTTAATATTGTTTTTAGATTTCTTTACGGAGAGTCACCCCTTTACAGGACCCAAGTTGATATGTGGTTAAAAGATCTTGATTATCATGAATCTGAACTACTACAAATCATCTTGGATGACGAGTGAGTTCCACTAATATTCTTTAGCCTAAAATTACAGATGATGGCCTTACTTCTATAGGAGGATAGAAGAAAGAAGTGAGTGTCACATCTTAGGAGGAGATTAATATGATTAACGAAAGTGAAAATAAAAATAACATGCAAGTATTGATGAGAGTTGCTGCTTTAGGAGCAACTGCACATCAAAACCAGAATAGGAAGAGTGGCGGAAACTATATCCGTCACCCTTTGGCCGTTGCTGCCTTAATTGAGCAGGAATGGATGACTCTGGAAAACACATCTGTGGCTATATGCCATGACATTCTTGAAGATGTCCCTGAGATGCTAGAGGAAGCCGCTAGAGAAATGGCTTTAACTTTTGGAGGGGCTTTTGACGAAGTTCGTTCCAATTGGCCTGCTGATCCTAATCAGCAATTGAAACTATTACTTGCTGCATGCAAGTCGCCATCCAATCTTTCAGAAGGATTGGAGTTTGGAGAAACTGTAACTAACGGTGTTTTGGAACTGACGGTAGTTTGGCCTCGGCCAGATCATCCTGAAGACGACCCGAAGGATAAGGTTTCAAAGAAGCAATATGAAGTCGAAAGAATTCAGAACCTTTCGATGAATGCTGCTTCTGTGACTAAAGCAGACAAGACATTTAATTCAAGGCACCCAATTCCTGGGAGAGATCCTGTTAAGGAATTGGAAAAGTATCAACGCTATTTCGACGCTGTTGATAAAAGAATGAACTCTTGATGTAGTTCATTATTGAACTCTAATAGGCGCTGAACCCGCCTAATAGGGTTCTCTTAGGAGAGGAGATATTATGGATGAAAATGATAGACAATTAGTAGCACACATGACGGCGACCCTATTGGCGGGCGAGCAGAAGATGACAATCAAGCAAGCAGTTCACAACGCTGCCCAGATTCTTGAATGCGTCGATGCTCGCATCCACAATGCGGCCGCAAAGAAGATGTTCACTCAGACTGAAGAAGCAGAGGCTAACCCCTCTGATTCTGAAGAAGAGTGAGCGCGTGCTTCTATGACCTTTGATATTATACCGGCAAAGATCGGTGGTTACCAATAACCGTTGAAGTATTGGCGTCAGGGAACGACGATATGTTCCCCCAGATGAGTATTATGGAAAACTTAGAGATAATAGAATTGACTAACGGGGTTAAAGTAATTTCCCTTATGGGAGAAATAAAATTTAATGACGGAACTATTGTTCCTGGTCAGGAATTAAAATTAAGAAACAGAAGCGTTCCTCAAAATTATGACTTTGATAAAAAGTTAGTATCTGAGAGAATTGGCGCTGCAATAGTTGAATCAGGAAAATTCAGACTAATGAAAAGATTAACTGTTCCCCTTGTTGAAAATTATCAAGAAATTTTAAAAAATATTCCAGAAGACTGCATTGTTCTTGTAAGAGAATATATTGCGGAAGCATGGGGGTTTCCCTTTGTTTGCCCAATAAATGACGGTCGCGGTGGTAATTTTTACCGCCTAGATGCTTTTTATAGCGCATAACCGGTATAGTTACCTATACGGGTATGTATTGCTACGAATAAGTAATGAGGAAGGGAATAGCCCTTTCTATTTAGATAGAGGTCTCACTTGTGAGATTGAAATCCGGATAATGAAAATTTATTGGATTTAAACGCTACGATTAAGGAAAGTAACTCGGTGACGGGTCACTTACCGATTCTAAGAAAATTTATTTTCTTAGAGAGAAATCCTGATTTAAAGGAGGCATCACGGAAGAACTTGTTTCAACCGTGATGCCTCTTTTTTTTAGATAGCAAAAACGCATCGTAACTCCGCTGCACAGTAGTTATCCTTAGTAGGATTCCTAGTTACGATGAGGTTTTAGTGCAGCCTGTGGGGACTACACAATACATGAGTGTCGCAACTTATGTGGAGTGAACTAGACTAACTCTTACTGTTAGGGCAGAATCTAGTAATCCTACACCTAGATTATATGGAGTATATATCATTTAACGAAAGTATTTTGATGCTAAAGCAACTGTATGACAACGAACCCGTTGTATTTATTGGTGGGCTTACATTAAATCAAGAAGCATGAATGCTTCGTTTTAGGGAGGAAAAATTATGAATCGAAAGAAACAAAATAAACAACCAAGAAAGAATAATGGAAGAAAGAACGGACCTGTGTCTGTTAGGCCACTGGTGGCTGAACTTGCACAATGCGAGAAGGAAGGATTGCCGAAAGGTGACTCTACCTCTGGCTTTGGCAAGGGACTAAACATCCACGACCAAACACGACAAAGAACCATTACCAATCAAGGACGCATGCCGTCCGTGCATGGTAAAAATGGTAAGCGTATGGATTTCGAGTGCTATGTTAAGCGCCGAAACTCTGCCGGACCAACTGAAATGACTCTTTCGCTGCGAGCAATCGCACCTGTTCTCGATAAAGAGCAAATGATAAACATTCTCAGTAATACACCATCTATGGTGGCTAACCCTGAAGAATGTCTTGCTACTATGAGACAACTAATGGAAGATGGAATGATCACCATGGACATCATTGACGATGTTCTAGACATTCACCATCCTGCTTGGAGCCAACTCGACTGGAAGATCGACGAGACTCTAGAACAAGATTACATTACAGGATTTTTGGCTAACCCCGAAAATGCTAACAAGACTGAAGCAGATGCTCTCGAAGCATTTAACGCTCAGGCTAATGTAGTTTTCCGAAAAGAAGGCACAGTAACGGTTTCTGTTGAGACCGACAAGGGAACAAAGAAGTTCACAATGCATATTGCGGCTGAAAAGGCGCAATTGGATAAAGGACGCTATTTCCTTGCACTTGCTAAAGACTGCAGTCCGTTTAGAATCGCATGGCTTAAAATCCATGGTTTCAAACACGGTCAGCGTCAAATCGAAGGTCGAGCAAAAGATCATCGAACTGTCGGAAAGATTACTCCTTCCTTTGTGAAGGAAGAAAAATCTCGTTCAAACACCACTCTAGGAGATGCAATCAAGGTTGCTAACCCAGAGGCTGGCGGGGATCTTATGTCTGCTCTTAAGAGTGGACAAACCATTACATTTTGAGTAAAATCAAAAGTTATTGGGACAGGAATGAGTCCTGGTAGGTGCTGAACCCACCTGCCAGGATTCTATTTTTAGAGGGAGAATTATGGCTAAAGAAAATGATGATATAGGAACACTAGATACGATTGTAGACAATTATAATATTGCACTTGAGGTCTGTCCGAATAAATCTAAACATGTTGATAGGGGAATGAATATTCCTTCAGACATGATGTTTGAACATGATAGTATGTTCTTGGTTAAGCGAATTGCATTTATGGAACTGGGTATGGATTCTAACAAAATCCGAACTTGGAGTCCTGAAGATTGCAATAGGTTTTACCTTGAACACAAAATGTCGAAACACTATGATTTTAGGGAAACATTTTTGACAGATTCTAAATCTGTTGGAAAATGGTATTTCCAAGGAAGAAGTGACTATTACATGAGATTTTTAGAATTCCGCTGGAATCATGGTATGGTTTTCACAAGTTACAAAGAGCGAGTCGATATGGCTTTGCAGGCTTTGATTGATGAAAGAACTGAATCAACCACCAGCATTATCGACAAGATTCGAGACCTTGAAGAACAAAAGGCCACACTTAACAACGAACTGAAAGGTATCGTTGCTGCTGAAGGTGTGTCCGACCGTTTGAAGGCTATCTTGTCAAATGTAAGCATTGACCTATCAGATCTCTGATAGTTAAATCAATGTCCCTTTTAGAACACGAGTTCAAAATAGGCTAACGCGATTGCGAATATGTAATCATGTTAGCCTATTTTTTTGCCAATGACTTTTAGTCATCGGCCTTAGAGGTAAAAATATGTCACATTATGTAACAGCAAAAACCCAATTTTTGTGTGAAAACGAGGATGTGCTTCTATCTGCGCTTAAGGCCAGATTCCCAGAAGCAACAATCCTTCGAAATGCCAAGGTGCGTGGATGGCGGGGATTGTCCCAGCCAGAAGCGGATATCGTTGTGCGATTTCGTAACCCTGAAAGTGAGGCCCAAGGTAACTATGATTTAGGATTTGTCCGTAACGGAGACAAGTTCGACGCAGTTGCCGAATGGGGATATCGCGCAGGTGGTTATGGAATTTGCGGCTACGAGGAAGTGCTTGCGGGATGCTCGCAAGCCGGAAACCGAGGCGTAGTAGAAGGACTCATGGAGCCGTATGTAAAGGCGGCTGTCACACGGGCCATGCAAACCAACCCTGCTCTTGCTAACTATAGTATGGGCACTGTAACTGATACCGAACACCAAATGAAGGAAAAAGGAAAGAAGAAGAATGTTAAACACATTCGTCTTTCCGGAGGTTCTTCTAACGGTGCTGGTGGTAGCGGTGCTGGCGGGGGGTGGGGCGCATGAGTTCCATCGACATTTATTTCGACCCTGAAACGGGAGAAATGAAAGTTGCAGTTGAAGGTGCCGGAGACCAATGTCTTAATTTGACAACGGTTCTTGAGCGTCTCCTCGGAATAACTGATACTTCATCGAGAAAGATGAAGGCAGAATATTATGAGGGCGGCGATGGCAAGAAGCGAACAGAGTCAATCCGTAGAGGTTGAGTCTCGCACCTTTTTTAGATGAGGTATATACTAATACACGACTCTTATGATCTAATAGATTCTATGAGAGTTCATATAGAAACTTATCCGGATGAAAGCATATGGGATAGCCTACCTAGTGAACTACTTCCTCCTAGAGAGGAGTGGGAACTAGGAGAAACTATTATGTTTGAATCCGAAGAAAAGGCTACTGAATATGTAAAGCAAGAAATAAACTGCACGAAGTTTATCGTTGTTTCCTGGTAGTCTCATTTAGAACAGTTTTATTATCGTAGTGTCTGAATTACTGAGGGGAAACCCTATGACGGACGCACGATGGCTACACATCGACAGACGCGCAGACGCACGAAGCATGAACTAGGATCAATAACGACGATCTGTTTCCATCGTGCTTAAGCGCGACATTAATCGAAATTTAATGACTTATTCCATAAAAAGAGGACCTTTTGGGTCTCTTTTGTGGAATTCTACAATGAGGTGAATATTTGATAGTTGACAGTTCGTAGATTACAGGATGAGCACATCCTGTGATGAAAAGAACTTTACAGCGAAAGAAGGCAATCAAAGCGGCTGCAGCATCGATGCATGCTTTAGGCCGTTTTTGAAAACAGGCTCGCAGTGTCCCGTTTAGAAAATGGGACATCCGGACATCGTCCGTGTTGCGCGCCGCCACGGAGCGCTGCTGCGATGAAAAGTATTCGAACACATGTATCCGGGACATGCCAGTAACACTGCATTGCAATGGAAGAAATTGTGTTAGAGATGGGCAGAGACTACCTATCTACAAGATGACATTTGAAGTAGACATTAAATCAGAGTGGATGACCATCGTGTCACTACAATGACACTGCGAATGGTATGCGTTTCCCCACATCCCTAAAGGGACAAGGTTATGCTATACCCCACATATATCCTATAAGGCTGTTCGTAGAGGAGAAAATTATGGAAAGAAATTTTATTAATACAATCCATTCTTGTATTGCTGCTGCGGTTCCTGCAATCGCAGTAAGCACAACTGAAACGGAGGAAGTAATCAAACAGATTACCGAGTATGCCGCAAAGCATACTCATAAACTCCGAGGTCAAAATAAGAGACGCCGCGTTTTTGTGTGGCGTGAATCTGTTGGCTTCGAGGAGTATGGCGTTTATGCCAAGATTGACGGTGAAGAGAAACCAATCGATCTTTTGTCCCCGCAAATAAGCGGAGCAAAAGTCAAAAAGGTTCCAGACGCTGTCTATGCTCCACAAAGTCCCCAAATAGGGGCAACAATTCCGTTTGCGGTTGAGTTCATGACGAACTATATTGCAAAGGACGAAGGCCATGGTGCCATATTCGTCCTAAGAGACTGGCATCGTTATATCGGCACAGCCGAGAGTAACGGTGACCATGTTGATAGACAACTATCACTTTTCGAAGGTATTGTGGCTGGAAAGCCACACGGAGAAAAGTCAGTTATCATGCTGTCCCCTAATAGGTGGACAGGTGACGAAGTTCCTATAGAACTTCGACAACATGTTTATCAAGCAACATTTGACATGCCCGAAAGAGAAGAGAGACTTTCGAGTATTACAGGCTTCCACCGTGACATTGTTGCGAGTGGTAGTTATACTGATATGAATGAAATGAGCAAAGACGAACTTGAACTATTGTCCGATGCGCTAGGCGGTTTAACCCGCAAGCAAATCAACAATGTCTTGTGTATGTCGCTCGTTTCGGAAAGAGGACTGAGCATGAACTACTGTTTGACCGAGAAGCAAAAACTTGTCGAGCAAGCAGGATTTAACATGACTCGCCCGCTTCAAGGATTCGAAGTGATTGGTGGACTTGACCGACTTAAAACTTGGTCGGGTCGCCTACGCAAGCGATTCACAAAAAGCGCCGCAGAGTTCGGATTTATACGCAAGCCTTCGGGTTTGCTCTTGGCCGGTGTGCCAGGATGTGGTAAATCTGCTATCTCTAAAGCACTTGCTAATGAATGGGGAATGAACCTGCTTACTGTGCAGGCAACTGATCTTAAGGGGTCACTTGTCGGCGAATCAGAAGCAAAAGTTCATCGCCTACTTTCTACTGCTAAAGCAGCCGCCCCTATCATCGTGTTTATCGATGAGGCGGAGAAACTGCTTGGCAAGTCAGAAGGTATTCATGATGGAGGTGCTCACGACGCAGTTCTAGGACAATTCCTGTCTTTTATGCAGGAGGACGATTCCGGTGTATTTTTTGTCTTTACGGCAAATAACATGGAAAAGTTCGCGCCAGAACTAGTGGACCGATTCGAAGGAAGATTCTTTGTAGATCTTCCTGTTCCTTCGGAAAGAGAAGCAATCCTAAAAATTCATCTCAACTTGCGAAAGCAAAACCCAGAGAACTTTGACATGAGGCGACTTGTCGCTAAGACTGCAAATTTCTCCGGCCGTAATATCGAACAATGTATTCAAGAGGCTATGTCCGTCGCTTTTGACGACGACAGAGACTTGACTACAGACGATCTTATCGCTGCATTTGAGGACACAGTTCCTACATCTGTCACCAAAGCAGATGAAATTACAACAATGCGGCAGTATGTTGAAGATGGCTTAATGAGGTCTGCAAATGACCCTGAGCCAACAATGATGAACGACGAAGATGATGACGATTATGGCAGTAGCCCAAGAGACTTTTTGTCCTCTTGATTCTGCTATTAGTTAATCAACAGTCTCAATTTTAGATGAGTAAATCACGAAAAGATGTTTTCGTAAGACGAAAAGACCCGTTTGGGAGAAAGTCGTCTAAACGAATTTTTGATATGGCGGACTATTGTTCCGTATTACTTATGGCAAAGACCATTAGAGAATCTGAAAACGATTTGAAGAAGGTTAATTTGAGCGAAGTGCCACTTATACGGCCTGGAGGTTTGAACTCCATGCCAGAGGAAGTTGCTGAAGAATTTGATTCGATGTTCCAAACAGTCGTAGGATTGTTGGAAGAGGTCGATAAAGACCATGAAGAATTTTTTCACAAACTAACTATGGGTGAGATAGACTTCGTAGGAGATATAGTCAATAGCGATGAATTTAGTCAGGCTATTGGTAATGTATTAATGAGGAAATATAGAATATCTAGAGGATATACTATGGATGAAGCGTATGAAGATGCTAAAAAAGATTTTAAGCAAGTTAAGGACGAGATGATGAAATTTATCGGAGGCCTTCTAATGAATTGCTTTGAAAGTCTTGGAGCAGAGGCTACGAAAAGAAAGGTTCCTCTTAAACATGCAAGCAAACTACTTCACCCGAAAGTTATGAGGATTGAAGAAAATGGTGTAATGGTTGAAACCGCGTTGGACATGAATGAATGGAATGCGCTAAAAGATACCAAAGACTCACCATCAGGATTCGACCCTTCATTTGGATGAAGGCTTTTAGAGAAATATGGTTACAATTAATTTTGAAATCGAAGGTTTTGATTTGGCAGACATCATTAAATCTGTAGCAGGGCAAGTGGGTGTTAATATTAACATCTATACTCTGCAGGAAGTAAGTGATTCTATTCCAGGAGGAATAGTTCATAGAGAGGTTATCGACGATGACAATTCTATAGAAGAAGAAATTCAACTAATAGATGAATCTCTAACATTTGACGAGAAAAACGAATTTGCGTTAAAGATGCGTGAAGACGGTTCTTCTTGGTCTCAAGTTGGGAGGGCTTTGGGAATTAGCGCAAAGTCGGCTTCTAGAAGGATTAAACTTCACTTACAAAAGCGAGCAAACTTTCAGGCGAAAACCGAAAGAAAACAGAAGCAAGCAGATGCAGAAATGATGAAGCCAGTATTTGCTGGGATTAGCGACGAAGATCTTATCCAAGGCATTCATGCCACGATAAGTATTGATTCTCGCCAATCGAAAGGCAGCAGAGGAGTATATCTTTCCTCTGATTATGCAACTGTTATGAAGGATGTTCACGGTAAGAAAAAATACCGTAATACTCCAGAGTTGCGAGAGTTTGAGAGAACGATTAAGAAAAGATGCGACGACTTGTTTAGAAAAGTTGGAATGTGTTTAGGAGCGGGCATAGCCATCTCCGGTAACACTTTCGACGAAAATAACAAACCTACTGTTCAAATCTTAGTTGTTAGACCTAACAAGATACCTACTTATGAGAAATTAGTAGAATCTATGAAGGAACACAACTTAATTTAAACTCTTAAGCATTTAGATAGTTATGATAACTACGAACGATTGGTTGGCTAATATGCTAGACTCCCTAGAAGATGGGGAGTATTGGCATATTCCTGCTAACAATACTTTGTTAAAAATAAATAAGAATAAGCGAAAACTATCGCTTATCTCTGGAGAAGTAAATTCTACTATAGTAGAAAGACTTTCTAGACACTTACCCGCATTGGGATATAGTTTGGCTATTGAAAAGTCAGACTACTTTATTCCCTGACGGGTCTTAGGAGAAAATTATGGAAAGAAAAATATTTTCTATTGCACCTAGTTTCAACTGTTCGTTGAAATGTGACGGGTGCTATTTGACAACCAGCGTTACCAAAGAAATGAGGGACGCGGTTAAGTCCGACTACTATTGGGAACGGGCTATGGAAGAAGCCGTGAGACATGGATTTGAAGAGTTTGCAATGACTCTAAATCCGTTTCCCGGCGCAACTGTTAAGGCAGTTCAATATGCTATAATGGCGAAGTCGAAAGGCTTCAAAGTAATTAATGTCACCACCACACTAAATTCTGTGTGGGATGATAAGGAACATGTCTCTAAAGTTGGGGCTGATGAATTACTTAATCAAGTCGATATACTTAGTATATCTGTGGACGAACACCGGTTTAAAACACCGGAACAATTCGAGGCACAGATATCTAGGTTCGATGATCATTTAGGCGAAATTGGCTTCTATGAGCGAGGTAAACAACTCAACATTAACTTGTTGTGGACGCCTGCCGTTTTTGACTGGTTTAAAAAACTAGACAAGACAGTTTCTAATCTCCTTGATTGGAGAAACGAAATATATGTAGAACCGGACGACGAAGACACAATTGGTATCACAATACAACACCTAATCTTTAAACCACTGACACTATATCCTAGTGCAGATTGGTTTTACGAACATTATGCTAGGGTAATGGAAGAATCCAAGCATATTAAAATTCAAGGAGATGGTTTGCAACAAATCGGAGACGCTGCTTTCAATAATTCACTAGGCATGACAGAATGCCCTGGAATGAATATGATTGATATCGACCCGATGGGATTTGCACGAAAGTGTCCTGAGAATCCAGATTCTCATGATGCAACTACTATTAGTGAATTGAAGAAACTCCTAATTTCAGGAGTTCCAGGGTGTATGAATACCAAATGTAACTGCATCGTATGATGCAACTTAGATTGATAAGGCTAACGCGATTGCGAATATGTAATCGTGTTAGCCTATTTTTTTTGCCAATATTTTTTGGCATAGAGGAGTAAAAATGGCTAAAAACAAAGCAGCCCTTATTTTGAAACAACACCCATGGGTGTTGAAACTTGCCAAGCGAAGAGCGGAGGAAGTTGGAGCACGACCACCTTTTGAGGTTTCAATCCATAAAGGATTCGAGGTCGAGATTCCAAATATCTCTGATCTTTATGCATGGATGCTAGACGAAGTTGGACGACAAGAGTCTGAACTTGGTATGGAAGCACAATGCTGGCAAGACAAGACAACAAAAAAGAAAATGACAACTTGGTTAGAAAACTTTAGCCAAATCGTTGAGAACCTTAACGATGTTGTTATGATTGTGAAGATGATGACTATGGCAGGCATTCGCCTACCAGAAACACTTCCTTGGAATGAGGAAGGATCTTCCGAGATTGACCTTGAGGCTATTACTGCCCAAGTTGTTGCAGAACTAGAAGAAGAATCGCAAGAATCTTCCGAAGTTCCAGAAGAAGATCAACTAGTTTGATCTCAACTTCTCTTTAGATGAGTGATATAGAAATAAACTTATTAGAAGCAATTTTAGAGGAATTAAAGTCTCTAAACGCTTCAGTTAAAAGGATTGATTCCTTTATTCTTGAGGTCTCTCCTGCGGAAGCAGAGAAAGAAATCAAAGAATTAGAAAAAGAATTACGCTCCATTTGAGCGACTTAGATGAGAGAAATAATCGAAAACTCAATTAGAGAAAATGCCATTACCGACGCGGCGAAAGCACAGGATTTCCAAGTTTTAGACTTAGGATTTTCCTCTAAGTGTTGGCAGTTAGCGGCATATAAATTGGCACATGAATCCTATTCTAATAAGGAATTTAGGGTTTCCGTGTCTATTGAAAATAATATTTTGAAACTAACAATGATTATGGAGAAACCTCCACATGAAGGCCTAGAATTTGAAAGAACTTTGAACGAACAAGAATTATCCAACTTGCCAGACAAAATCAAAAAGATTTTGGATGACCAGGGATATATTCACATTTCTGGTTCAAAACCACTTAATATTCGGGCTTCAAACCACCCAAGAGGGAGGACTAGAAATGAACGAATGTTCTTGATAGTCGGATATGGGTCATGTGGACTAGCGTCTTATTATGCTCCACCCAATAGCGGATCTAATAACGAACTACAAAGTAGTTTGCACGGATCAAATGCGGGGCTTGGATTGCAAAGTGCCACGCGCGGCGCTTCAAACGCTGCTATCCTTAATACTGTTTGCTGGTTTGAATCTGTTTTCAATGCTGCTAATAATTTTTCTGTTAAAGAAAAAAGTAGGCTAAAATTTGCCAGTTTTGCAAAATCGAAAAAACTTTTTGCAAAGGCGGGGCGGTCAAAACCCCAGGGCGATTTGATTATTTATTTTGGAGAAGACTCATGTTTGGCTGAAGGCGTTAATGGCGCTGGAACCGAAACCATGAAATTACAAAATAGTGCATCATTAAAAGAGTTAGAATCTTATGAAAGCGATAATGAAACAGGATATGTGAAGTCTACCTTCAACTATCCTTTGATTTACGCCACCATGATGAGCGCTGCAAAAGGTTTCGCCCCTCCTGATAGTTTGGACTACGGGATTGACGAAAATAATATGCCTTTTGTAGAACTTAATTATCCCCAGTATGATTATTACGATGAAGGGGTTAGAGTCAAATACACTATTAGAAGTAATGCTGCAGTTAGTGCAGAGTTACCAAGTAATGACTTGAACATAATTAATATGAAGAGAAGGAGTCATACTCCGAATGTTGTAAATGTGGTTCGCACTCCGGTTCAATCCGGTTCTGCAGACACACCAACAGTCGAGACCCCTAAACCTGCTCACCAACTTAATTCAGAAGAATCTAAACTTGTGGCACAATGGTATGAAGCATATGTTTCATACAATGGTATTCGCGGCTTACCCGTGGATAGTATTGATCCAATAAACCACTTTAATGCATTTATGATGTTGCAAATCGAACAAGGAAACGAGATCGATAAGGAGCATTTTGATTTGTATAATTCTTTGAAATAATATACGATTTCGTATATGCTTTAGATGAGTAAAATACTGAAAACCCTTCAACAAATTCAAAAAGATGTTGAAGAAAGTAATAGACCATCCGCTTATGGAACTAGGTTTGTCAATGACTTTTGTGTCGTTGTAAAAAATCTATCAGAAGGCGCACCTTGGATTAAGACCGATGGAAATTGGGCTTTTCAAGATTGCTCTTTTGCAGATAAAAGAATGAACATATTTGTGTTCAGAAACAAGTTTCTAACAAGGATGACTCAATTTGATAAGACCGTCATGGCACATGTTTCGAGAACTGTCCATGACTGCGTAAGAGCAGAATTGCTCTCACCAAAAAATGAACAAGAAGAAGGATTGCTTATTGGCACGCTAAGTATGTGTCGAGTAATCGAACAATTGGATGTGGTGTGATGTCAGAATGGCTTGAAAGACTAGGCATGATTAGTGAAAACTCGGAGCAAGAAAGACATGCTCCAAGGGTCACTAGTGCTAGTCCCCAAATTTCAAGTCCGCAAGAATTTATTAGAACTCGTCCGAAAAACTTTGTAGTTGATATCGGATATGGTGTTGTAGAATATAATCTTGCATTGATAAGTAGTAAATGCTTAACCTATATTGCGACAATCAAAAGGGATGGAATCCTTTCTGAAGTAGACAAGGTTGAGATATACTTTGATAGAAAAGACGCACAAGAAATTGCCAAAAAATTCAATATTATTCTTGCTGACCCCGTGATTATTTATAGTCCCGCCTTTTTCTCAGAAAATTTGAGAAAGGCGCATATAACAACTTGGTCTGGTGACGCACTAGTCAAATACTGTGGATTTACATTTTTCTAAATCCATTTTAGAGGTAAGTTTATGTCGAAAGATGATAAAAAAGGAAGGACCTTTTTGAGTATAACCGGCCTGTGGAAGAGAGTATCAACCACGCGAGTCGGTAAAGATGGAAAACCTGAACCATATTGGTATGGTAAGGTAAGGGCAGAAGAAGATATTGTCATTACTAAAGGTAGTGAAATAATGCTATTTCCATCAACAAACACAAACAAAAAAGGTGGACCTGAATACTTTTTGAAAGTTAGACAACCAACCGAATCAGAGGAATCTGAGGAAGTTGTTGCTAACGCAAACTAGGCGCGAAAGCGCTATTTAGATGAGTTTAATAAGATTAATCAGAACTATGAGGGAGAGTCGTGTCCGAGACGCGAATGAGCCCTACATTTACAAACATGGGAGTAAATGGGTAGGGGACTTTAGAAAGTCTACTTTTGCCCATAGAAGAAACAATTCGATTTCTTACTATGTTGACTCTAATGGGAACCGCTCTACGCGGTGGGATAGGCGCCAAACTAGGCGAATTGAATATGTCCGCCCCATCGGAATTGATTTGCATGATTTTGTTGGATCCGGTCGATATCAAAGACGGACGAGCAAGGTTTTAAGATGTGAATACGAATTTGTAGAAGTATCTACAACTTGTGTTCTAGTGAAACGAACAAACACGATTTGGAATTTATCAAATCCTACGGGAAGGTTCCAGCAAGTTACAGACCAGATGGTCGCTACTGCTATGCAAGGAACCCCTAATGTTGTCGAAGAGCAGATATTTGCTCTTCTCGTTTCTAGAAATGCGTTGCCCGAAGAACATGAACGGGTAGAAAACGCAAGAAACCTACAGCAACAAAGTTTATTTTTGGGACCAAAACAAGAACTTGATAATTCTTACCCAAAGCGAGTCAGAGCAACAAAAACTACTCCCGCAGAATTTAATGCTTCTATCACCCTTAAGGGTGAGAATAAAGAGCATGGTTATGTGATTATTAAAGAACTTCGTGGCGCTGCTGCGAAGTTGTGGAGCAAAGAAGGAGTTACTCACGACGAAGTTAGTAGATTATTACGACCTTCTAAAAGTGAAACTTCCTCTTATACTCTACCAGAAAAACCGAAAAGAAAGAAAATCAAATGGCACGAATCCGAAGAAACATTTAATTGTGGAAGTCTTAAGTTTAGTAAAATGAACTTACAACCGCCACTAATTTCTGGAGATACGCTATATGACATATATCGAAACGATGGAATAAACATAGTAGTTTCTATTCCTGAAAAGTGCTTAGTCGCTTTTCCTCGTGATGGGCAATTTGTCTCTCATGAAGTCGATAGTGGAGTATATGCCATTAGAAGTTTGTCAAGTATGGAAGGATCTATACATGAACAAAGACTCAATGTTATCGCTGAATTGCGGACATATAGAATCGAATTCGATCTTAATAGGTATGACTTCCTATCAGTTATAGATATTGATAACGATATCCTAACTAAAAGTGAAGGAAGTCTTGGTAGAATTGGCTCTATTGAAACAATCGATGGACAAAGCACTAGCGAAAGTGATTCATTATTGGATCGAATCGGATGATGCTTATCCAAATTTAGATGAGTGGAGAATATGTGTGCCCCGAAGACGGGTGCAGTAGGAAATTTTACACACAGGTGGGATTAGATGTTCACATGAAAACCCACTTACCTATGGTTAAAGAGGAGAAGGTTATTGAAAAGCCTAAAGATTCCCCTAAACCAAAGGAAGCAAAGAAAAAGAAAGTCGTCGCTGACAAAGCGGTTAGTGAACTTAAGAAAGACTACCTTACTGGAAAAGAATCAAAAGAACTTTGGAAGAAACGCACGAAGAAGATGCGGAATAAGAGCACTATAAAAGTCTCTGAAAAATTAACCAAAAAGAACTTTTGCAAATTACTAGAAGTCCAAAATTGGCATGACAAAGAAGCCGGTGAAAAGAAGTTCACCGCTAGGTCATATGTCATTAAAGAAATTAGAAAAATGTCTAATGATTGGTTTAGTTATCAAGCAATAGGCAATAATGGACAAAAGGTTAGTTGGAGAGAAGGTCCGATTAACGGGCGACACCACATTACTATACCCTCATGGGAATAGTAATTTTAGAAGAGACAGACAAAATACCTGCTTTTTGTAAAAACGAAGTGGATCATACTAGCGGGCCTCGCTAGAGGGTTGCGGAACCATGTCTACTCTTCACTTAGATGAACCAAAAAAGAGTAATCAATTTTGTAAAGGTCAGTTACATCGAGGGTGCTGACGAAGATGGAAATCTTGATGAAACAAGATCCTACACTACTATAGAAGGATTTGATCAGACGAATTTTAGGAGTATTAGTCCTACATTTAGTAGGGCTTTCTCTAATCCTATGTCTGCACTAATCTGTCTAGAGAAAATACAGGTGACTAATAAGAATCTAGGACTACCACTACTAATAGTGGAGTTTAATGGATTCCCTGATAAATTCCCTGAGCAAAAAACATTGACCGACTTTTAATTAAGTCGATTCTTAGAAGAGAAAGACAAAACACCTGCGTCATATGTAACGCCGTTATACTAGCGAGCCCCTCGGTCCGCTAGAGGGTTGGGTAACCATGTCTACTCTTCACTTAGATGAGTGAAAATACATCAGAAGGTTTTGTTATTGAAGGAGAACTCAATGTTGCAGTAAAAGGCCACCTAGCACTATATTCTATAGTCGGTGGTCGAATCGGCTATGCAGCCTATGCACAGAGAGCACAAGAACTTGAATTGAGCGAGCGATATGTTCCTCGCCCAAGGAAAGCCAAAGACGCTTTTGCGAGAGCAAAAGATGTTTTGCATAACATGTCCGTTCCGACCCTCGACACTTTGGAAGGGTGGGATGGAGTTGTGCAGCGAAAAATTGTCGTAAAGCCCCTAAAGAAGGGAAACGAATACGCAGTTAGCATTGAACATAGTGGTCGTTCGAGAGGACGAAGACACAAGTCGATGCAAAACTTGTTTAGAATTTCGTTTCAACCTCCAGAAGGTGTAAATCCAGACGAAGTTATCGACCAGTTCCGACAGTCTTGTTGGAATGATGAAGTTGAAGCGCCGGATTTGACTACGCTAAGACGCTGTGTAACAACTAGCACATATTGGGAAGATCAAGTAATTGATGACCCAATGTTACTAGCAAGATTGCAGACGGCAGTTCTTGATGAATTCATTAACACTATTTCAAGCATTGATTCAACAATGCTACGAAACGATGTGAGGTCTACCCTCATGTCGCTTGGAGGATTACCATTTAAGAGTGGTGCTGGTGCATGGTTTATTCCGTCTTATACGGAAGAAAACGAGCATCTTACAACTCTAGAGAATTATGCCAATTTATTGACATACTTCGGTAATCACAATGCCCTTTCTGGCTCTAAGAGTCAGGAAACTTGGTTGGACTCAACAGGTGCGCCGCGAAAGTGGTATCGCCAAAAGTCTAACCTAAGAGTTATGGGTTACATCGATAACGCAAGGCAACTTGAATACATTAAAGATGATATTCAGAATAGTCTTTCGTTAGAAGTCGCAGAATATCAAGAGAAACTCTTGAATGTTGCAAAAGACTTCAATGGAACAAAGGTAAAAGCATTTGACGCTAAGTTAGATGCACTAACAACTGAACGCCAAGACTTGAAAGATAGATTGCAAAATTTATCTTCTCTTGTCGGCGGGGTAGAAATTTCATTCGACCCGTTTTCAGATATTTCTAGTGAATTCGAGGGAAGACTCGGAGTTATTGGAGAAGAAAACTCAGTCACGACAAGACTTCGTGGCCTTATGTCCCTATCGGATTAATCCGTAACGGCATCTTAGATTCCCTATTTTGAGGGGAGTTACTTAACAAAAGGAGGATTTTGAATGGACGAAGTAGTTCAACAAGAACAACCAACCAAGCGAAAAATCGTTCCTGATGCTGAGTTTGTCCAAAAGTGGCAAAGTGCAGAAAGCGCACAGGCTGTTGCTGATGATCTAGGTCTTCAGCGAGCCTCTGTGAACGCAAGAGCATGCGGTCTTCGAGAGAAGGGCGTTAGGCTCAAGAAGTTCCCACGCGCCCCTGCCTTTGGAAGACAGCCTCGTGACGAAAGTTACTATGCTGATCTTGCCGCTCTTGCTGAATTGCATGGAGACCTCTGCCCAGAGGAAGAAATGCCATCCAACGAGGACAACCAAGTGTCAGAGGACGAGGTTTGAGAGTAAAATCTCAACTCGCTATTGGTAATTTAAAGTAGACTTACGAGTCTACGACCTTTTAATGCACCGTTTGTGCATGTTTAGAAGAGAATATATTTGGAGGAAGTTTATACTTTCAATGACGAACTCACAACTACTGTTACCATCTCGGAATCTGCGCGCACAACTGTGCTAATCTTTTTACCGTCTTAGCGCTAAACTAATTATATATCAAAAGTCATTTGACCGATGCTATAAGTTTAGACGGCAATACGCCTCGTTAAGACGAGTAACAAGGTTAGCACAGAATGTGCCCCGCAAGTTCCGAAAGTAACAAAGTTGTTCGCCCACCGGCGACTGGTCATGCGATAACGCTACGAACACCACGCCGCTCCCATCCGGGAAGCGTCGCATCAGTTCACCGCTAAATCGCTAATTTAGAAATTTTGAACCAGCCATCCAGTCTGTGCACCTCCCACAAATCGCTATTTATCTGCTGATAAAAGACGATTCATTATCGACATTCGTCGATTGAATCTAGAATAAATAACGAGTCTGTGGGAACGCACAGATTTGGAAGGCTGCGTTAAAATGAACTAAGACTTTGAGAGAAAATATTCCTCTTCATAGAGGGAGAAAACAAACTGAGGATAAAACCAATGACGATATGTCTAATAGACTAGCACGCTAACTAAGAAAGGAAGTATGCTAAGTCTGCTAGATAGGTTAATCCCTCAACCTAGGAAGAGAACAAAATACTGAGGGCAAACGCCCAATGACGAACACCCCTAAAAGCAATCTAGCGCGAACTATTAATCATTTCTAAAATTAATAGTTTTCTCGCTGACATCGGATTCTTTTTCACGGAAGTGCACTATTGAAAGAGCATTCGCTCAAACAATCTGCTGTTGCAGATAAAGACTGCATATCCGTGCAAAAGAACTCCTCGGCAGTGTCGAAACCGATTAATTTTATCATGCTTTAGACTAGCACGATTTTGACCGGGCACGCTAGCCGCTAGGGGCTATGTAATCTTCCACAGATGGATAGAAGAAAAGTTGATGCGACTTTCGGTGAGAACATTTTTCTCGCCACAAGAAAATCGTCTCAACTCATAAGAAATCAATATTGAATCGTCCTACTAAACGATAAACATACTATAATTGTTATACGCCCTCGTAAAGGGGGATATATCAAAAATAGATATGTAAAATAGTGGTAATGATGGGTTCGGCACCTTTTGTCGATTCGCTTCACTTATAGTGAGGCCCCTAACTTAGACAGAGAGCAAAGATAACCCATTTGGTTATTTGTTGTCCCCTGGTTATTTTGAGGTGAATAACTACGCAACCTTTGCTAATAGAGAATGAGTTTATACTGAGGGAAATCCCTATGACGACACCCCCAATATCAGGATCAAAGATCCTTGGGTTAGAATGCGCTAGCGCACTTTCTCCCCCTATTGGGGCTGTCCGAACCGACTTAACTAAAGAGGGCGCGAAATCCGCGCTATTGAACGCAAACACGAAGATGAATCTTCGATTCATGAAGGTGTTTGGCTAGCGGGTTCCCGCTATACTAGCAGTCACCGGCGTAAGTGCGAGAATCGCCCGCACGCCTCGGTTCGGACAATAATGTCCATTCTCACAGATGAGTAACCAAACATCAGAAACAAAAAGATGTAAGGGCGTAAAGCCCGATGGTAAGCGTTGTAAAATACAAGTTCCATTAGACGGGAGTCTATGTGAACACCACGACACAGATTTAGAAGCATTTGTCCGTAATCCGGAGAAATGTATTGAAATTATGTCGGGTCGCTATCCGAAGATTCACCATCCCGCTTGCGACCGAAAGGGCGTGAACGATTGTGAGTGTCCCTCCTATACAGGGGGAGCACAGGTGATGAGAACTATGCAGAAAGCCTTCAAGGACTCTGCGAGTTATCATCCACTCTATCGAAAACTAAACAAGATGCGAATGCGTGTAAAAGTTAAGAAAATTCGAAACTATTACAACAGCATCAAAGAAACCGACTTGTGGCTACCTACTAAACCAGCGTGGCGACAATACAGATTCTTTGTTTGGGACGATAAGCAAGAGCGAGTAGTTGTCCGAATAATTAAAGATAATATTCGGGATAAAGCAACTTTGCTAAGATGGTTAAAAAGACTAGCACCGTTACATGTGTATTACACAACGGCTGCTTGGATGAATCCGCAGGGTATCGGTCCAGATCCTTTCGGTAAGAAAGGAAGAAATAAATTCCGCAAAAAAGGATGGTCTTACAAAACTAAGACTTATCACAATAATTTTTTGTGGCAAGAACTCTATTTCGATGTGGATTACTGCAACGCAGATTATAACGAAGGAGCAAAAACACTAGGGAGTCTAATTAACGAATTAGACAAAGAACCTAATTTGTTTTCTCCTAGAGAAGAACTAACTATTGTATTCTCAGGTGGAAAAGGATTCCACCTAGTAGATACTAACTGGAGAACTATGGATTTAATCTATAATGATAGTTTAAGGTGGCAAGTGAATACGCTTTGGCCTCATGATTCATCTATTGATGAAGCAATTGATATTTTGAAAGACGAACACGACTGTGATATAACCAGGCCAGAAGATAGGCAAAAGTTTAGTCGATTTATCAAACAAAAAATCATTGATAACCTAAAAGAAACCGGGATTTTGATTGACTACGATGTCACTCCGGATCCTAGAAGAATCATAAGATTGCCAGGAACAGTTCACGGTAAAACGCTTCGTGTGTGCAAAATTATTACTGAAAATGATTTGCTACGAAACGAAGCAGGTGAAATAGTTGGATATGAACCCGATGAATCTATTGGGTGATTTTTAGATGGAAGAAAAAGAAATCTTACAGCATCTTGAAGTTTTTAAAACCTATAACGCATTATTAAACCTATCATCTGATATGATGAAAGGATTCCCTGGAAACGAGGAGAATGCCGTTAAATTTTTGGATGAACAAAAAGATGCAACTTTAGACTTTATAGAGAACGAAGGTTCTCAAGAAATGAAAGAAGCAATTCCTTATTGGGCAAATTTTCTGCAAGACGATATACATAAGTCAGCAGAAGACTTTAGCCAAGCAATAAAGAGATTTGCGATTATTCTTGCAATCATGATATCAAAAGAACCTAAAAATGCTAGGGTCTTTGTTGAAAACATGGTAAATCAGCAAGAACTTATGTCAGAATTCGATTTAGAAGACTGATTACTTAGATGAAACGACTAACGGAACAAAAAGAATGTGATAGATGCAAAAAAGCAACTAACATATTTACAATGAGTTGGTTTAACGAAGACTTTATTTGCATGACTTGTAATGACGAAGAGGAGAAACATCCTGACTTCGAATTTGCTAAAAATGTGGAAGTCGCTTACACTAGACGAGGTAATATGAATTACCCAGGCGTCGGTTATCCTGGAAAGGACGGCCGAATTAGTGAACAATTAAAGCAGGCTCTAATAGAAGAGTTAGACCTGTGAAACTTAGAAGAGACAGGCAAAAAAGACCCCCTACTTCATGAGGGAGAACTCTTTCATGGGTTGGTCGCCATGCTTACTCTTCGCCTAGATGAGAAAAATTGGAATATATGTCGATGGATCGGCACCAGTTAATGTTGCTTCTGCAACTAACCCCGCAGGTTGGGGAGTAGTTATTGTAGAAAATCCAAAAAACCATGAAGGAGGCAAAATTTTGGCTTCCTACGCTGGACCTGTTATTACGGACCCCGACGAAGCCTCCCATTTGGGAGCAGAAGTTGGGTCTAACAATACTGCAGAACTCAGTGCGATTTGGTGGGGACTATACATTATGCGAGCACTTGATTTGCTTGGAAAGGATGTAGAAGTAACGATTTATGGGGACTCTGAATACGCCGGTAAAATGGCTAACGGGTCTTGGAAGCCTAAAGAAAATAAAGAATTAGTTATGTTAGTCAGAGAACTTTGGCACATGACTTTACTAAAATGTGGTGGTTTGGTATGGGCGCATGTTCGCGCACACCAAGGAAATTACTACAATGAAATGGCTGATGAACTCGCTAATCGAGGAGTTCATATAAAAGAAGATCACTTACCAATAGACATTGATATGTGATTACTTAGAGGAGTTAATTCATATACATGAATTACTGCCGCCAAACAAGGTGGCTATTAGATGAGAGTCAAGAGAAAAATGAAGATGTCTGAGCCGCTAATGGTTAAAGTCCCTAAAGAACAAGAAGTGCCTATTCGCACTCGAAACGAAGTCCAAGTTATGTTGGAGGAAGCAATCGAGAGAAGAGATGCTTGGTTTAACTATTGGGACAAAACGAAATTATCCAAAAAGGAAAATATCGAGGCACTTAGGAATTATACGGCGCTAAGAGGCGTTGTCAAAGCATTACAATGGGTAATGTTACATCCAAACATTGAGCATCCGCTCGATTAAGGAACTTAGATGAGTAACCAATTTGTAAAAATCGGTTCCGATGGGAAACCACTAAAGCCCGACCATCCAGTTATTGAAACTGGAGAGTTGGCTGGTAGTTTAAACTATGATGTGGATAAAAACCGTTGGAACATTAATTATTTTGGACTTAACCGACTAAGGCTTCTTGCCTTATTTGGTGCAAACGAGATTACGCCTGCTGAGATGTCAGAATTTTGGGCTAATCTAGAAACATCGAGAAACGCCGATGACTTTGGAGATGAAAGCAACGAAGATATTAGTGATGCCTCTGTAATAAGAGTCATTTCGCTAAACACTAAGTTTAATTCTTATCTAAATAGTGTGTCGGCAACCGAATCGCCCAGCGGGGTTCTTTGGTTGCGGCCATTTGTAGATTTGAATAAAACTGCTTCTAGATTGGAGGCAGTTGTCTTCACTAACGCTGTCGCTAACGCGATTGACATTCTAAGGGGCGAGATGATTCAAATATTATCTCATGAGCAATACAATTACTACGAAAATTTTGTAGCGTGGATGCTCGACGATGAGAATTGGTATAAGATTGGATTTAACTTCTAATGTTATACTCTTTAGGTGAGTAAAATGAAAATTACCATAAACATTGATATCTCTGGAGAAGAGATTGGTAAAATTTTGAAAGGTGCACTAATAGGTGCCAAACAGGAACTTGCGAAAAAACCAGTAAAGTTTCGTAAGGTAAAAAAGAAGGTCCGCTATGGCGGACAGAATCTTGATATCGACGAGGAATTTGCTGCACAGCAAAAGGTTGCTGAAGAAGTAACAAAAGAACATCCTTCATTATTGAAAGATGAAGTTCCTAAAAAGCGTGGTCGAGGAAGACCACGACTTACCCCTGAGCAAAAATTGGAAAGAAGGAAGGCTAGACTCGCCGCCAAGAAATCCAATGTAGAGGCCGTAAAGGAAAAACCGTCAAAGGTTGTTAAGCGAAGATGGACTACCCAAGAAAAAGCATGGTTGCAAACCGTTGCTATGAAAGGTAAGAAAAAGGCTTCGATAAGCAAGTCGATGGTTAAGAAGTTTGAGAAGCAGTTCGGATACGAGCGCTCCTTAAAGTCCCTTGAAATGAAAGCGCAAGACCTTCTAGGTAAGCGCGATAAATACAAGGATAAAAAATACGGCAAGCGCAAGTGATTCTTTAATAAGGGTCGAACGCTTAGGATTTTAGATGAGTGATAAAATTATTATTAACACAACAGAAGGTCCAGTCGAAACGGACCCTATTTTTAAACCGAAGGACGCACTTTTTATGCGTCCCTATGCAACGCCCGTGCAAGTCACAGAGGCGATAAAAAGAGCACACCGAGAAGTTATTAATCGATATGAGGAAATTACAGAAAGCGAAAACCTCATACAGACTCTAGAAATTATCCTTGAATTTCACTTGGATGATGTATTGGGTCACGGTGAAGAACCCGCCTTTACAGGCGAGTAATCCTAACGGATCTTAGAAGAGACAGACAGAATACCTACCGAACAATATGGTTTTCATTACTAGTGACTGCTTAGGCGCTAGAGGGTTGGGGAACCATGTCTACTCTTCACCTAGATGAGTAAAATCGAAGACGAAGTTTGTGAAGAAATTCAGGAGCGCGCTATTGATTTGTCTTCATTTAAGCAACGCATCGCTAATGGCGAAAGAGCCAAAGATGTTATCGAAACTTACTATATAATAGGTGAGTCAGATAGAAAAGAGTTGCTAGAATATGAAGAGAGATTCAACGAGGAAGAGTGAAACTTTTCCTATTTAGATGAGTAAAGAACTATACGAATATGTAGCCGAATTAAGGAACTACATTGTGACGCTTGAGCGTCGTATAAAACAACTTGAAGAACAAGTGAACCCTCCAGAAACCATGGATCTTGGAAATGGTCGAAGGACATTCACCCGTCATGGCGTGAGTAAGTTACTTGACGGAATGGTCGGAAGACACCGAAAAGACCCCGTAACTGGAGAGTGGAAAAAGGTAAATTGATACCTATTTAGATGAGTAAAATCGAAGACGAAGTTTGTGAAGAAATCCAAGCAAGAGCCGAAAGAGGCTTGAACAAGTATGGCGTTAATATGGAACGCGGAGACTTGGATATACACGAATGGCTTCAACATCTTTTGGAAGAACTCCTTGACGCGGCAGTTTATGTCAAGCGTCTACAAAAGGAGTATGCGGAAATGACAGAGAATCTAGATAAGGTTCTCGCTATAACCGAAGAAATCAAAGAAAAGATGAAAGAATGAAGCACTCATATTTAGATGGAATTAGAACCAAAAAAACTAATGTTTTGTTTAATGACGGCGGTGCAAGAGCATAGTAGACTTGCTGACGACCTATTGATGCTCCATGGCCTATTAGAGGCCTCTGGAGAATTAGACGAGGGCAGTTTCAAAATGCTAAAAAACCAAACCAACCGTTTGCTTAAAGATTTTGAAGAATTCAAAGGCTCTGGTATTGGAGAAAATCCCGATAGTCGAAAGACTTTGGTTAAATGCTTTGTAGCATATATGTGGATTCTTAGGATTCACTCGGCCGTTGACCGATATGCCCCATTACTTTCGGTAATGGAGGGTATTGCAGAATTTAGCAAGGCTATAGACGAAACAAACAAATTCCAAGAATCAAATATTTGATTCTATGGATTCTTAGATGTTAGAAGAAGCAATAATTTATGCTTTTATTTTATGTGTATTTATCTTTATTCTAATAGATACTCTATATAGGGTATCTACCAATAAAGATGTAGACGCTATTCATAGTATGGTGCGAGATATACACCATATGCTATTTGTCGGATCTGACGAAGAAGATATTAGGATAGCAACAGAACATTACGAACATAACCATGAACAAATAAAGTCGTGGGACGAATCGTAATACTTAGGGAGTTACTAAAAATTGAGGGCGAAAGCCCAATGAAGTTAGCGCACATTACGCGATAATCAAGAACACGCTACGCGTGACAGACGAAGGCGACGACCATTTTACGCGCAATATGCGCTTGAAAAGTGGTAAGTTATTGGTCTGGTGGTTGGACAACACCACGAATACCGTATGATCTTGGATCTAGATCCTGGGAGGTTCATGATGACCCTCTGGCGAGATCTGGTTGTAACATGTGGACGAAAAAAGAGCGGCACCTAACCGAATACTTTCTTCCGCGTTACAACTAGTTTCTAGTCGTGAGACTGAAAGCCTATTTTCAAAAGTTGAAAAATTAAGAGCCGAGAAGACCCCCTCAAAACAGCGCGGGGTTGACAGGAATAGTTCTAATTTTAGACACCAAAAGAACTTTTGATGGAACATCTAACCCACCCGTGACCAAAACGGTCGGGCCCGGCGAAACCAGGGCCCTGGTAGTAAACAGAACGCATTCTTGACGAAAAGTCGTTTTGTATCTTGCCGCGATAAGACTAAGGTCGCAACAAGCCAAGAAGACAATGTTCTTCTTGTCTTAGAAATCGCGGCAAGTAAAGCGTGCGCTTAGGCGCTCCCCCTAGAGAGTTATAAACAAACTGAGGCTTAACGGCCTATGAAGATTGCACCAATTAAGGTGCTTGATAAATCAAACCATCCTTACAGGATGGTAGACAGACGAAGGTGACAACTTACTTTTCTTATCTTCGCACCTTAATTGGTGCGTGCTAAAAAAAAATAAAGGTCACCTAGGTGAATAGGAGAACTAAAACTATCCTTTTCCAATCATTGTATCCGATATCCGAGAAACACCCAATGTGGTGTGGGCGGAATTCCAAATACGAAAAGAAGTTTTAATGAAAACTAGTTACAACGAACACAGAACAGCGTCCACTTACTTCCCTGACAAACCGGTCGTTGGAAGTTGTGGAAGAAATGTATTGAACCCTAGTTATACAATTAAAAGAACTTTTAAAACTAAAACCAATTGACTGCGAGCCTATTATAGGAGGAGGGAATATTTCCCCGCGGTGGTTTACTATGGTATTGGATACCCATGATGGAAACATTCTGCAATTGCAATATCATACGGAAGTAATTATTTCTTTATTAGAAAATCTCTGTGTGATAGGCCTGTAGGTTGAACGATTTATCTTGCAAGAAATTCTTTTGCTGAAGAATGTTTTCAAAGTTCGCATATGCGGGGGCAGGATTGTCGTCCATGGATGTTGCTTTGAGAAAGAATATAAAAGTGTTCTGGTAAAACCGCTTTTGCCTTCTAAACGAAGGTCACAGCGGGGCGACCTGCATATTATAGGAGTTCCTCCTAAGAACATGCGGTCACCAGACAAAGGCAAAAGCGGTGCTCAATGGTTATGCTCTCACAGATGAGTAAAGAAATTACAATCAGCGTTATTGATAACAGGTCTGTGCCTCGCACTAGTGTTACTACATTGAAAGGTAGTTGCACTTATTGTGGGTCGCCTACCGTTTTTTATACATGGTGTAGAAAATGCCTAAATGAAATGGCGGTTATTAAAAATTTAATAAAACAAGCGCATAGACTTCCTATTGAAGGCTAGTGGCGCATATAGATGGATCCAAACTACGAATGGAAATTTGAAAATGGAATGCCTGTTGCTTTAACGGGCGCATTTGGTATTAAGTTACCAGAAGAAATCGAAATCGACCGATTATTCGAGATACAAGAGAAGATTATGATAACTTCCTCTAAATTTATTGAGGAAAGTGAGAAGGCAAATAGTAAATTGCAGAAGTCGCTACCAAAAAAGGCGGCAGAACTACAATTTGCTAGGGCTTTCATGTATTATCAACTACACTTGCATCAAGAAGAAACGGGAGTAAAGATTACTTTTGTAGATAGAGGCGATATAAATGCCTCTTGGAACAAAAGAGACGAAAAAGAGTCCTTTGAAGGATTGAATGAGTCAGACGAAAACAGAGCACTCGTGGTTAAGACCTGCGAAGAATATGTTCTAAAAATGGCTGCATTACTTGAAGCAAATGCTTCTAGAAAAGAACTAAAGATAACACCAAGGCAACTATATGAGGCTTGCAGAAGCAAACTTCCATGGTTCGGTGGAAACGATAGTGACGAGGAAAGGGTAAAGACTTTCCAACTACTATTAGGGGTTCTTATGGAAGATTGCTGGGTAGTATTCAATAATGAAGAAGGACAATCTAATCTCCTTCCTTATGGGAAAGGAGTTCCACAATATGATGAAGACCTGGGTGTCGAGCATCCTATTTGGAATAATTAACGCTACTATAGCGTATTTAGATGGGTAATTATACAGGACTAGTTCTAATGCTAGTAATACTATTTATATTTGCATTTTTGGTGGAAAGATTTACAAAAGAATAATATCTATAACCGCTAGAAAAAACGATTAACTGAAAGCCTGCGCTATCTTTATAGCCGTAGCGATATTAGTTATATTTAGGTGAGAAAAAATGTCAGAAGACACAAACCAAACAACTTTGGAAGACTTCCTTGCAGAAGTCAAGCAGCAAGAAGGCGAAACCCGTGGATACGGTAGTGGAGAATTCGAAGACCGCACAACATTGAAGGCGGATCGAAATGTCCTTTATCGTAACTACATCGTCGAAGGCTTTACTTCAGATGTTCAATCCAAATTCGGAAAGAACACTGCGGTTCGCTTGACTTCCCAAGAGGGAGAAAAGGTAACCCTATGGGTTAGCGGATATGAGGAAAGCCACTTTTTAGGCTTTGTTAAGAGATGCGAAAGCGAAGGAAATGAACTTCCTTTGAAAATCTCTTTTGCTAGAACGCAACAAACTGCTGCTAAGTCGGGTAACACCTACAACAAGTTGAACATCAAACTAGAAGATGCTGGCGAAGATGTTCAAATCGAACTGGATAACCTTTGAGGTTGTTCGGTTTTTTAGTCGAGAAAGCCCTTCTTATCGGAAGGGCTTTTATTTTTAGATGGAAGATGAATTTTATTGCGGAGAAGAAGAAAAACCAAAGGACGGCTTTCACGAAGGCCCAAAGGTGGAATGTAATCTCTGCGGAAAAGAAATTTTACAAATTAGGAGCAACAACCCTCGTCCTTTAATTCATTCCGATGATGACGAGCACGCTCGATGTTGTATTTCTTGCAATAGTTATGTGACTACTGCAAGAATGCAGTTGCCGAGAAACGGTGACCCTTTTGAAATGGCTAATATGGTAGACGGACTCGTTTCGTTTCTTCGTATGGCTAATTCATTAAGAAGGACACAAGAGATGGTGGTTGCAAACCTAGAAGCCTTATCTGATAAAAAATAGGCAATTTAGATGAGTAGAATAATTAAAAGAAGAGTTACAGCCCCTAGCCGGGAGGAAAGAGAAACCTGCAAATTTCGTGCGATGGGTTGCACAGTAGAAGCAACTACCCATAACAAATGGGATGTTCCTATGTGCGACCGTTGCCATACTATATGGCAACAACTTCGAGACGAGAATACCATACAATATACTAATGGTAGAAGATTTATGATTCCTGTCGATTTAATGGGGCGAGAAATGGCGAAACACATTCGGGCGGGCAAACCTGTCCCTAAAATGAAACTTAGAGAACCTCTTCCACTACCAAAGGAAGAAGGTGACGAGCCTATCGATGAGTTCTACTGTGGCGAATATTAAGCCACTTTTTAGATGAGAGATATGATTTATTATTTAGATATGCTAATTAGAATTTTACCCTACTATGCAATACTTTGGTGTTGTGGGCTAATTCTTATTGTGGCATGTTCTATATACCATGAAAGGTATAGTTGGTTAGACTTTTTTGTGGCACTTCTAGTAAGTGTTATACTAACCCCAATACTCATACCTTTGCTAATTATAGGAAAACTATTTTTGAAAATAAATGGAGAAAGAGATGTCTATAAAATCACCTGGGCGTTTGAAGCGCATGTGAGTAACATTACAAATTTCATTTCAACAAAAGCAGCCGAACTTGCCAAATGCGTTAAACTTAGGTTTAGCAAAAAAGAACAGGCTAAGGTAAAAAGACTGCTAAGAGAAGAAGAGTGGTATGATGAATACTACTGCGGTAAATAAACCGCTTTAGATGAGTAAAAACGCGAATCGAGAAATTTTGGAGGAAGCCAAAGTATTTCTAGAATCTATGATAGAAGATGCTAAGGGCGCAAAAGAATATGGCGAAGACATACAAGGAATGGCATATTTGCCAATTCGTAGAAAAGCATATGTCGATGCTATAACAACTGGTATGGGTGGAAAGGTTAGATTTCACGGTAAAAATGGCGAGGAAAACATGGAATTAGATGTTGCTCCCCACGAAACTGTTAATGAAGTATTAGCCAACCACGATTTAGAAGAAGGAGTCCAAGGGACTCCTGTTTTTTCTATACCGTTGTTTGAAGACAAAGAAATATGGAATATGTCTATTGCCATGGGAATAAATCTGTTAAAAGATGTAAAATTTATTACAGTAATAACAGAAGCCTGGGCTTCTAAGAATTTTGAACATAGAGCACCATCTGAAGATCCGGATAGAACCGAGATGCTTATTGGATGGTCGTTATCATTTGGCGAAAAAGGAAAAGTCATTGGAATGCACTCTCACATGCAAGAATTTGAAGTTAAAAACTCCAAAATCAAATGGGGAGAACCAATGATCGACTTTAATGATGATCCAGTGGAAATTATGAAGCAGCCACAAGTTGCAGATATTATTTCTAGGATAGATTAAATCTAATCATGCCAAACTTTAGATGAGTAAATATACACCTAGAACCGTGGGGGAATTAACTCGAACAGAGAAAAATTGGATAGATGGTCTAATGCGAAGCAATTTAGACTTATCTGAACCATTTAGCGCTGTCGAGGCAAAAGTAGCAGTAGTTACTACCCCAACTAAAAAAGGAACACATAGGAAAATATCGCCTAGTAATTATAAAATGGCGTATGTTTTGAGAAAGGCCCCAGGATTTACTGTGGCTTATGTAGACGCGAAAAAGCGTCCAATGTTTGTCTATGAAGGGCAAACGAACTTAGATGAGTAATCGTAAGATAAAACAATCATCAGTTCCCCCAACTGAACTTAATGCATGGGGGCATCCTAACGAAGAATGGGAATTTTGTGGCTTTGACCAGAAACGCCAATCTTCGATGTGGAGAAGAAAAACGCAAATGACCGAAAAAGAAAAGGTCGCTGGGCTTAACGCCCTTATTGGAGAGGAAGAGTAATTACCTTTCCTTTTAGATGGTAAAGAATCAGAATGCAGCGAATAGGTTGCATAAAATAATTGGACACAGAGAATTCACCGCTAGGATGGCGGTTGATATTTTAGCAGCAGAGGGGTATAGATTTACGCCCCATGCTAATGCTATGGCTATTCTCTTGAAAAGAGATGAACGGTTTATTATGACTAAACGAACTGAACAAGGAATACATTACAAAAAATGTGTCTAAACTTAGATGGAATGGAAACCGAGAGACTCGGATATCGAATGGACACGAGCGCATATTGCTCAAATTAGTGAAGGTGGAATGTGGGTGATACCCATAGCCAACCATAGCACGATTCAAGTGTTTCATTCCGATAAAACTTATATTGCAACCATTCACGGATCTGAACTAAGAACGCAGACCGTAATGATGCAAACCATGACTGTTTTAAAGATACTAGGGTATGGGGCGAAAGCCATTATTAATGATACCGTGGGGCTTCGAGACAAAAAATTTCAAGAGGATAATGCTTGAAATCTTAGATGAGTGAAGTAATTCATGAAACAGAAATTTTGTATAAAAAGACCAGCACAGGAAAAATCCAACAATGGAGAGCCTGGGTTGAATCGACCGATGAGGGCTTTCTTTTGAAAGTTGAATCTGGTCAAACTGACGGACAGAAAACTGAGACGGCAGGACAAGTAATTAATGAAGGAAAACAAAAGCGTTCAGCGCGTGAACAAGCAATCTTTGAAGCAACTTCTAAGGTGAACAAGAAACGCGACGAAGCCTATTTCGATACAGTCGAACAGGCACAGAACGAAGTTAAACTCCTTCCTATGCTAGCGCACCCATTTACGAAGCGCAAGCATAACATTACCTACCCTGCAA
>Ga0160423_10000498_pt1 | contig 32135 bp, 25 predicted proteins | sample CRUFie14St8metaG_FD_108191 | JGI IMG/M metagenome (GOLD analysis project Ga0160423, IMG submission 108191) | Marine microbial communities from the Costa Rica Dome - CRUD Field 142mm St8 metaG | ecosystem: Environmental > Aquatic > Marine > Oceanic > Photic zone | place: Costa Rica: the Eastern...
GAGGCTGGAGTCATTGTCGTCCCGGGCGAATATTTCTTCTTCGGTCTCAATACCGAAGGATGGGATCACGCTCGACAGTGCATTCGTGTGAGTTTTACTCAGCCTGAACCGATCGTACGAGATGGGTTTCGCATCTTAGGTGAGGTGATCCGGGAAGTCTATGGATCGAACTGAAAGGCGTTCCCAAAAATCCGACTGGCAGTCGTTACGTCCGGATACGCGTTACGATTCAGCCTGTAACCAATATCGCAGTCGGGATTCCCGTCGAGTCGCGAATCAGAGACATCTTAAGCTTCCAGTGATCTGAGATTTTTTTAAGTAGTTGGCGGCGAGTAATCTCTGATGATGAGAAATTGAAAGGGGTTACCGTAGTGGGTAAGCTGTTTGTTTGATAAAATATATCGTTTAGCGGTACCTGATCGAAGATTAGCTCCGCGGTCATGTGTTTGTAGTTGACCTCAAACACCTCGTCGAGCCACTTGTTGAGGGGGTCGAAGTCTGTTTCAAGAAATCCAACAGTGTTAATCGTCTCGTCACCGGTCATGGTAGGGAAACCACCATTGTTTTTGTTGCCACCCAAATGACAGGAGGAAAGCCCGAAACAAAGCCCTGCGATTCCGATAAAATGCCAACCGCCACCGTATTTCATAGAATAAATATTAAACGGGAATCGTTGAAATGTCTTTGAAAAACTTCCAGATATGGGTTCGCAATTCCTTCAGGCTAGCTGAAGTTCGGTTTACGTTTTATGAAAACTGCTATTTATCCAGGGAGTTTCGATCCGGTCCACAACGGGCACCTCGATGTGATTGAGAGGGCGTCTAAGCTCTGGGATCGAGTCATTGTCGCGGTGGCGCTTAATCACGAGAAGGAGGGACTCTTTACGATGGAAGAGCGAGTTGATCTAATCGAAAAGGCTTCATGCCATCTTGCAGGTGTAGAGGTGACTGCGTTCGAAGGACTGCTGGTGGATTACGTGAAAGAGGTTGAGGCGAATGCAATATTGCGGGGCCTTCGAGCAGTTTCCGATTTTGAGTATGAATTTCAGATGGCCTTAATGAATCGCAGCCTGGACGAGACACTTGAAACTGTTTTCCTGATGCCAAGTCAAGAAAGGATCTACCTGAGTTCGCGAATTGTGAAGGAAGTTGCTGCCTTCGGCGGTGACATTGATCGATTTGTTCCGTTAGTGGTGAAACAAGCGATGGCAGAGAAACTGAAAAGCTGAAGCGCGGTTACTCGGTCTTTTTGGCGGCAGCTTTTTTCTTGGCTGCTTTTTTAGCGGCAGTTTTTTTCTTTGCAGGCTCGCGAGGGGGGAACTCCCATCCCAGCATGCGGCGCCCTTTCTTGTTACAGGTCAGAGCGGCCTTGAAAGGGCGACCTTTTTTACTGATCCACTTGTCAATAACATCAGTTTTTCCTTCGGTGAAGTATTTGAGTGCCTGATCATGAGGAATCTCGTACTTACACATCTCTTTGGAAAGGCGGGCTTTGCAACCGTCTCCGGAAGCTCGACGGTCACAGATGTAGCTGTGCGGGGTCACGTAAACATCGCCGTTGTCGCAAAGTGGGCAGGCGCAAAGTTTGTTCTCTTCCTTGATGGCTTCGACTTCTTCTTCCTCCTCCGGAGTTTTCTCGAAAACGAAGCCCGCCTTGAGTCCCGCTTTCTTGTCCTCCTGCAGTTCGATGGCGGCATCGAAGGGTTGCTTAAAACGATTCACAAAGCCGGTTAGGGGACCTACCATTTTGGTAGTCAAAAGCGTTTTTGCTTCTTCCTCAGTGAGTGGACGGCTCGCCACGACTTTTGGCAGGGTGAACTTACAATCGGGTTGATTGCACTTATAGCGACCGTCGTCCTGACTCATTGTAGGAACAGCACAGACGGGGCAGGGAGCAGGAAATTCAGGCCACTTTCTATCGAGTGCTGTCTTCGCGTAGTCCTTTGCGGTTTTGACCACGCTGCCGGTGAGTTCCTTAATATCCCGCATGAACGTGGGGCGGTCGAGTTTGCCCTGTTCCATCTGACGAAGCTTATACTCCCATCTGCCAGTCATCTCGGGTGAGGTCAGGAGACCAATCTCCATGTTGTGGAGTTGGTCAATCAGTCGAGTACCGCGAGTTGTCACAATGATGTCTCGGCCGTCTCGGGTGATATACTTATCGTTGATTAGACCCTCGATAGTTGAGGCACGAGTTGCCGGTGTGCCGAGGCCGCGTTCGGCCATGGCATCACGAAGTTCTTCGTCGTCGACCCGCTTGCCTGCAGTCTCCATGGCGGATAGTAAGGTGCTTTCGTTGTAGCGCGCTGGTGGTCGAGTTGCTTTCTCTTCGAGTTTAACTGAGTCGGCCTTAGCTGTCTCATTGGGTTCTACAGCGACAATCTGCTTGTCGGCGCTGGCTTTCTTGCCGCTTTCCTCTTCGTGAGCCGGTTTGTCAGGAGCGCCGACCTTCTTGCCGTAGACGCCCAGCCATCCTGCCGTAACAAGAATCTTGCCGTCGCTCTTAAAAGCATCTCCGCCGATTCTCGAAATACGAGTTGTATTTTCGAATTCCGCCGACGGGTAGAACGCTGCGATGAAACGACGGCTCACCATATCGTAGAGTTTCTGTTCAGCTTCATCAAGACCGGAAGGGATCTGGCCAGTGGGAATAATGGCAAAGTGATCGCTGACCTTGGCTCCGTTGAAGATGCGCTTGTTGCCTCCATTGATTAGCTTGTTCTCTAGTGCATACCCAGCATGCTCAGGCATATCTCCAACGGTGAAGCTAGAGGCGCTAGAGATCTTGGTCAGCGTTTCGATACTCGTATTGACATAATCGTCAGGCAGGTAGCGCGAATCAGTTCTCGGGTAAGTCAGGGCTTTGTGACGTTCATAAAGCGATTGGGCGAGTTGAAGGGTTCGGCGTGCTGAAAAGCCAAAGCGACCGTTCGCTTCGCGCTGTAGACTCGTCAGGTCGTAGAGTTGCGGGGCGCTCTGCTTTGAAGGTTTCTTTTTCTCCTCAATGATGGCCTGCTTGCCACTGCACCGCTCAACGATGGCGTCGGCTTGCTCACGATCCCAGATACGCTCGGCACGTGCATGGGGCTTTTCCTCTGACTTCTTAAAACCTTCATCAAACCAGCGACCAAGGTAGGTGCCGGCGGCGACTTTGAAATTGCTATGAACTTCGAAGTAGTCTGAACTCGTGAACTCATCGATTTCACGCTCACGTTCGGCGAGGAGGGCCAGTGTTGGTGTCTGCACACGACCTACCGGGGTTTTGTTGAAACCTCCGAACTTTGAGTTGAAAGCGGTCATCGCCCTCGTTGAGTTAATGCCGACGAGCCAGTCTGACTCAGAACGGCAGTATGCGGCATCGGAAAGAGGCTGCATCTCTTTGTCGGAGCGCAGGTCGGTAAAAGCTTCGCGAATCGCGCCATCGGTCATTGATTGCATCCAGAGACGACGAACTGCCTTCTCGACGCCGCAGAACTGCACGATATAACGAAAGATCAGTTCACCCTCGCGTCCGGCGTCACAAGCGTTAACAAGCTCGGTGACTTCTTTGCGCTTCATGAGGCGTTTGAGCAGGTTGAGACGAGTTTTGGCGCCCTTCTGCTCACTGGGTTCGAGAACAAAATCGGTCGGTATAACAGGGAGCTCATCAAACTTCCAAGGAAGAGATTTACCTTCAGCGGTCATGGGTTTGGCCGTCTGGACCAGGTGGCCAACCGCGGATGAGATGATGTATCGGTCGTTCTCGAAATAGTCGTCCTTCTTGTCGAATCTGCCGATATTAGGATCCTTTCCCAGAACGCGAGCAAGGTCATTGGCAACGCTTGGTTTTTCGGCGATAATAAGTGATTTCGACATGGTGCTTGGAGGGTAAGGAGGTGATTCCCCGGAAACGCAGTGGCCCGTTTTCAGTCATCCGTCAAATCAGTTTCGTGAAGTATTTTCCTGGAAGCTGTTTTATGAGGTGCTTCATTTCGAGTTGCAAGAGGCTGGCGCTGACAGTGCTTGCGGGGGCATGAATAGCCTCCGAAAGGGTGTCGATGGTCTGTTCGCCTTTTTCAAGTTCATCGAGGATTTTAGACTGCTGATCGTCAAGTGAATCGAGAATTGAAGAATGGTTGGCTCTCGGATGTTTGGGGGAAGCGAATTCAAGATTGAGAGAATTTAGCCCAGTGCTTAGATCGTTGATGACGTCTTGTCCTGAGGACACAAGCGTGGCCCCATCTCGGATGAGACGATTGCACCCTTCCGATGTTGGCCGATCGATTGGCCCTGGGACGGCAAAAACGGTGCGACCTTGCTCCATCGCCTGACTTGCGGTGATGAGGGAACCGCTGCGTGCCGGAGCTTCGACCACGAGGAGTCCTTCAGACATACCGGAAACAATTCGATTTCTTAGGGGGAACGACTGCTTATCCGGAACATAGAGCACGGGAAATTCAGAGATAACAGCTCCATTCTCAGCGATGCGGTCGGCTAAGACATCGTTTTCTGGTGGGTAAATGTTCCCGATCCCTGATCCAAGCACCGCAATAGTGCGCCCTTCGGCAGCGAGAGCGGCTTCATGAGCGGCGGTATCAATCCCGCGCGCCAAACCGCTGATGATCGTAAAGCCGGCTCTCGCAAGCTGAAAGCTAAGCTTTCGAGCCTGCTCCCGCCCATAATGAGTCATCCGCCTAGAGCCGACGATCCCGATGGCAGCAGCATCATTAGGTTCCAAATTGCCCCTCAGGTATAAAAGAAAAGGGGGATCGTGAATCTCCCTTAGAGCGGTGGGATATTCGTCGTCCTCAAGGGTAATAAGGGAAATCTCATGCTCGGCGATGCGGCGCTTTTCCTCAGCTAAATCAACGAGGGTTTCCCAGCTTCGAATTGATCGGGCGATTTCGGCACCGATTCCAGCGACCTGCTGAAGATTTTTTTCGCTTGTTTCGAGTATTTCCGCGGGTTCTTTGAATACCTTTAAAAGTTGCCGCACCCTAATCGGACCGATGCCGGGCAACAGGTTGAGCGCTAAAAATGCCTCTTTGGAAGTCATCAAAGGTCGAATAAACGATTTCACCTCCAATAGCAAGTGTTTAAATGAACAGCTATAGAATCGGGGGGTTCAGGTCGGCGACTTTCAGTAGGGTTGCGAAAATCGATTAGCAGTTTCGGGCTTTCCCGTCTAAGATCGCGCGGGCGCAACTATGAAGTTGTCTACTTGATCGTTCCCGGAGTTAGACGCTAACTGTCGTTTTACCATGAATTCACTATTCCTCGTATCCGGCGAAATCAGTGGTGACACCCACGGATCGGCGCTGCTGCGCGCGCTCGCGGTATCGGGTGAATGGCAGTTCGCTGGCCTCGGAGGCCCACGGATGCAGGAAGTTTCTGGGGAGATTGAGAATTGGCTGGATGAGGCGGCGGTGTTGGGACTTTGGGAAGTCCTCAAGAAATACGGCTACTTCAAAAATAAGTTGAATGAGACCGTCAGCGGAATACTTCGGCGGAAGCCCGACGGAGTCGTCCTGATTGATTACCCGGGCTTTAACTTGAGACTGGCGAAACGACTGCGAAAGGAAGGTTATCGGGGTAAGTTGATCTATTACATCAGCCCTCAGGTGTGGGCTTGGAAAAAGGGGCGCATTAAGTCGATGTCAGAGTGGCTTGATATAATGATCTGTATCTTTCCCTTTGAGAAAAAACTCTACGAGGGCTCGGGACTTGTCACGCAGTTTTCAGGGCATCCGCTGGTGGATGAAATGGGAAAACTCAAGAACGATAGCCTCGTGCGCGATTCTAAACTTGTCGCCCTATTGCCGGGTTCTCGGGAGCGCGAGATTGAAAAGCTCTTCCCGCCAATGCTTGGTGCCGCTGCCTCGTTGCTGAAGCAATTCTCTGATTTGAGTTTTGCCACATCTGGAGCCACGCCAGCTCTGGCTAAGCGTCTTAAGGGAATGGTTAGAGAGGCGGGTTTGTCAGGATTAGTTGAAGTGGGTGAATCCAACAGTCACGATATCATGCAAACAGCTGGAGTTGGTGTGGTGGCTTCGGGGACTGCAACGCTTGAGGCGGCCTGCCTTGGCTTGCCTTATTGCCTTACCTACAAGGTGGCATGGCTAACGGCAGTGGCGGCTCGACGCCTCATGCAGGTTAATTATCTCGGAATCGTCAATATCATGGCAGATCGTGAGGTCGTCACCGAATTGCTCCAGGATCGAGCATCGGCCGAAGGGATCGCCGAAGCGCTCGCTGATTTACTCTCCAGCAAGGACAAGCGGAGCCAATTGCAGAGTGATCTCGCCGAAGTGGTAACAACGCTCGGTGGAGGCGGCGCTCACGAGAACGCCGCCCGTTTCATCAGTCATCTCTGGGAAAATTGATGACCGCCCGAAAGCTAATTCCTTTCTTGCTTGTGGCTTTGCCCACTGGATTGCTAACCATTGGTGTCACGTCGATGGTGAACTCTCACCTTCAAAAAGCTAAGGGACCACAAGATCCCAACGAGCAGGTCCGCCTCGAGGCGGCCAGCCTCAATCAGGAGTCGGTCAGTCGCGAAACCCTCGAACGACATCTCAAGATCCTATGCGAAACAATTGGCGAACGTCATGTCGGTAAGATGGGAAAGTTAGAGCAGGCGGCTTTCTGGATTGAATCGAGCCTCGGCCCGACCAATCTTGGCTATGTCGTGAAGCGGGAGGAGTATGAGCTTCAGTCAAGCTTCGCAGAAAATGGGAAGCCCCACCGAGTTCGGAATTTAGTCGCGGAACTACCTGGGATGGCCTTAAGAGATGAGATCGTCATTGTGGGGGCTCACTATGATACAGTTCCGGGGTCTCCGGGCGCTAATGACAATGGCAGCGGAGTGGCGGCCCTGATGTCAATCGCTCAAGCTTTGGCAGGAGAACAACAGCAGCGCACGATTCGTTTTGTCGCCTTCGTGAATGAGGAGCCACCCTATTTTCAAACGGAAGAAATGGGAAGTCGAGTTCATGCGCGCGGGTGCGCAGAGCGGGAAGAAAAAATCGTGGCAATGATCGCCTTCGATGGTCTCGGGTATTTCACGGACGAACCGAACAGTCAAGACATGCCTCCGGGGCTGGAAGTGGAATTTCCGAAGCAAGGAAACTTTCTCACCTTTGTCGCGAACGAGCATTCGCGGTTTCTTGGTGATCAGGCTAAGAGAGTCTTTGAAGGCGTCTCTGGTATTCCTGCAGTCGGTGGTGTTTTTCCGGAATCGATTCCGGGAGTGGGGTGGTCCGATCACTGGTCCTTCTGGCAGGAGGGATTTCCTGCAGTGATGGCGACGGATAAGATTGAGTTCCGATCTGAGCAATACCACAAACCAGCGGATACGGTCGACCGGCTGGATACGGAGCAACTCGAATTTGTCGTAAAGGGACTTGAGGAAGTAATCCGAGCGTGGGCTAATCCCTGATCTCCAAACGGCGCTACTCGCTCGAGAGTGCCATGCCGGCTTCTTCGTTGAGGAACTCGGCAATGCCGTTGTCCTTGTTGCAAAGAACCACCTTTGGTTCGACTGGTTTTTCGGCCAGCTCAAAGCCCATTATGATGACTTTCTCGCCAGCATTGATTAGGTGGGCTGCTGCGCCATTGATGCCTATGATGCCGGAGTTGGGGGCGCCCTCGATCACATAAGTTTCGAGTCGGGTTCCGGTGCTGGCGCTGACAACGAGCACTTTTTCCCCAACCCAAAGACCGACCGCATCTAGCAGGTTCTTGTCGATGGTGATGCTGCCGACATAGTCCACGTTTGCTTCCGTGACGGTAGCGAGATGGATCTTGGAACGTAGGAGGCTGCGCATGGGTAAAAACGTGGCGGAAGATTTCCTAGAAATGTCCGAAATGCAAGGGATCACTGCGTCGTGGGATTAACTCTTTCATTTGAGTGACAAAGAACCTTTACGACAGGGTTCGCTCCACCGCTTGGTGCCACTGGGCAAGGGCTTCCTGCATAGCTGCGTGATGGGGGCCGGGATTAAAGCGAGAGGACTCGGCCCAGATCGCTGCAATTTCCTCTTTGCTGGACCAGACGCCTGCGGCAAGACCAGCAAGGAAGGCGGCGCCCAAAGCCGTGGTTTCGGACACCTGCGAGCGGATGACGGACACGCCTAGCAAGTCAGCTTGAAATTGCATCAATAGGTCATTTCTCGAGGCCCCGCCATCGACCCGCAGTTCGGAGAGCTCAATGTCCGTGTCGGCGATCATGGCCTGCATTAGGTCATGGCTCTGGAAGGCAATGGCCTCAAGAGCGGCCCGGGCGATGTGAGCCTTTCCGGCACCTCGCGTCAGCCCAGAGATGGTGCCACGGGCAAAACCGTCCCAGTGGGGAGCTCCGAGACCGGCGAATGCGGGAACAAAGGAAACACCCCCATTATCCTTCACCTCGAGGGCAAGGGCTTCGACATCTTTTGAGGTTTTAATAATGCCGAGTTGATCCCTCAACCATTGAACGACGGCACCACCAATGAATACACTGCCTTCCAGGGCATACTCTGTTTCGCCTTCTATTTGCCAAGCAATGGTAGTCAATAAGTTATTGTTAGATTTTACGAATTGAGAACCAGTGTGTTTAAGCATGAAGCAGCCGGTTCCGTAGGTATTTTTGGCCATCCCGGGGTGGTGACAGGCCTGCCCGAAGAGTGCGGCCTGCTGGTCGCCGGCAATACCGGAAATGGGAATGAGATCACCGAAGACCTCTTCGGCGGTGTCTCCGTAGAACTCGCTGCTGGAGCGGATCTCGGGAAGCACTGAGGCGGGGATGTCGATCAATTCGAGCAATTCTTCGCTCCAGACCACCTCGCGAATGTCGCAGAGCATGGTTCGGGAGGCATTGGAAACGTCGGTGATATGGAGCTCACCACCGGAGAGATTCCACGCCAGCCACGAATCGATTGTGCCAAAGGCCAGTTCGCCCGCCTCCGCCCGCTTCCGGGCGTCGGGGTAATGATCGAGCATCCATTTTAGCTTCGAGCCGGAAAAGTAGGCGTCGATGATGAGGCCGGTCAGCTCCTGAATGCGCGCGCTGTGACCGGCTTCGACCAGTTCCCGACAGTAATCCGAAGTGCGCCGGTCCTGCCAGACGATGGCGTTGCCGAGCGGTTTTCCCGTCTCGCGATCCCACAACACTGCGGTCTCTCGTTGGTTAGTGATTCCGATGCCAGCGATTTCTGCGGGTGCGAGTCCTGCTTTCTTGATGGCTTCTCGGGCGACATTAAGCTGCGTTTCCCAGATTTCGGTCGCGTTGTGCTCTACCCAACCGGGTTGGGGAAAGAACTGTTTGAACTCCTCCTGGGCAACCGAGACGATTTCACCCTTTTGGTTGAAGACAATCGCACGTGAACTGGTCGTTCCCTGGTCGAGCGAAAGGATGTGGCGCGGCATGGAGGAATGGTAGGGAGAATGAAGGCAGGAGGGAAGGGAAAATAGTCGGCAGCCTCTCTCTCGATTGGGGTGCCTGAAAGAGCGAATTCAACAGGGCTGAGTGGCTGATTTGAACCTGTTGAGTGTGGGAATGTGAGGTGCTCAAGCGAATAAGTTTAACAGAGAGGACGGGAAGCTCGATAAAATTGGCTGAGATGCTATCAGGCGATGCAGCAAAATTGCTTTGCAAATTGCTGACTATTGTTGTCGGCTTTTAATCCTACGTTTACGACTACTCCTAGTGATCACAACCGACCCTACTCGAATCGCCGGCCTCCTCTTCGGGTGGGGTGTGGGTGGACTCGCCACACTCATCGGCCTAGCCGGTGTTACGATGACGGCTTGGAATATTAGGCAGGACCGTGAGAGCGAATCCTGGCCACAGGTCACAGGGGAGATCACCATTTCAAGGATAGGTTCGAGCACCACCCGCAGCTCACCTGGCGGGGCGAATAAATCGAGCGCCAGCGACACGGACTACTCGGTGGAGATTCGCTACAATTACGAGGTCGAAGGGCAGGCTTATAAAGGACATCGGTTGCGCTTCGGATCTAATGACCACGACCGGCGCTCTGATGCCCAGAAGGAGCAGCGGCAGTTCCCAGAGGGAGAGAAGGTGTCGGTCTACTACCACCCCGAAAAACCGGGGCGCTCCGTCCTAGTCCGCGGCACACAGGGCAATTGGGGGCAGCTTATTGGTCTTTCCATCTGCCTGCTCTGCGGACTGGTCATCCTTTCCCTTACCATTCGGTCAACGATGAGGAAGCCAGATATAATTACCCAGCGCTAACAAAGACTGCCGACTGACCTGGTAAGGCGTCGCAGATCAACGCCAAGCCCGTTCCGATTCGTAAGCTCATTGAACAATTTCTTCGTCGTTTTTTTTGACTTAGCAGTCACGGTGATCGGGCCTCTTGAAAGACGTGAAGTTTTTAAGCGATTTACTGCATCTTTTGCCTTGTTTTGCGAGTAACCAATAATTGGACGCAGCTGGCGTTTTCTGTTAACCAAATCAACTCATCATGGCAAAACCTTCCGTCGAACTTATTTCAGCCCTACGAGAAACTGCAAACCGAGTTGAGTCTGGAGCCCGATATGAGTGGGGGCACATGGCGCATTGCAACTGTGGGCATCTCATTCAGACGGTGACACAGCAGACCGGCATTGAAGTCGCGCGGAAAGTTAACGATCATCTCCTCGAATGGACCGAGCACGCCCAGGCCCGATGCAGTCATACCGGTCATCCACTCGAAGAGATGTTCGAGGCGCTCGAAAAAGTTGGCTTCACAAGAGAGGACGTAATCCATCTCGAAAATCTCTCGGATCGCCAAGTTCTTTGCTACCTCGGAGAACGAGTCCATCTGAATCGGAACCAGCGTGATGATATGGTCCGCTACTTGCGGGCCATGGCTGAACTGCTTGAAAAGGATCTGCTCCGGATGACTGCATCCGTTTTGTTGGGTCATGCCAAGCCCTGATTACCCTGAGTTGTCCTCACCTCTGAAATACAAGAAACTTTCGACAGACAAAGTTTACCAGTGCCGAGGTAATCATAAATCCGAATTGAGCAGCCCAAGGATCAAGGCCGGCTGATATCAGGAGGGGGCCTCCTAACAGGCCAGCGCTGAAACTGGCAAGCGATATTCCGGTGAAGAGGGTAAGCTCAAACCACTTCGAGTGGCGTCCTGGAGTGAACACGAACAAGATATTTAAAAAATAAGCGCAGAGGTTGGAAAAGGGGAATGCGATTAGGTTGCTGATAATAGCATTTTTCTCCTTCACCTCGCCGGAGACGGGTTGCTCGCTAAGATAGTCGTGTGCGGGAAATAAAGTGTGGGACAGCCAAATGAAGATAGCGAGCTGGACCACTGTTGAAATCCCGCCAGAGGCGACGTATTTCAAAAATTGAACGGCACCCGGGGCCTCTTTTGTCGGCAGCCACTTTAGCGTCTCTCGTAGCCCGTGTTCGCGGCGATGTTCTAGGACGGTCTGCAGATCCTGTCGGAGAGTTCGGAGGAGCGCCTTGTGCATGAATAAGATCCAATATGGCGCAAAGTGCCAAGTCTGCCAGTCGCGATCTTGCCACAGGGTCTTGGGACGAATGATCTCAGGTGGACTACTGAGCGGTTAATTTCTACGCAAAGGGGCCATTGCGGTCGATGGCGCGGCTTTGTATAGTTCGACTGATGGGTTCCCCAAGCCTCTTCACTTCCTTTTGCTCATGTCTTGTCCTGATTACGGCAAATGTGACCTCGGCGTCTGATCTTGGGATTGCCTTTTTTGAGTCGAAAATTCGGCCGGCCTTGGTCACGCACTGTTACGAGTGCCATTCTGAAGCGGAAAATAAAAAGAAGGGCGGTCTTTGGCTCGACCGCAAGGCTGGTTGGGAAGTCGGTGGTGATTCTGGCCCGGCCGTGGTTCCAGGTGACGTGGAGGGCAGTCTGCTGGTGGAGACGATCCGCTACGACGATCCTGATCTGGAGATGCCTCCGAAGGGTAAATTACCAAGTTCAGTAGTAGCAGACTTTGAAAAGTGGATCGCGATGGGGGCTCCGGATCCCCGCGAGAGCGGAGTTGGGACAGAAGACGGCGGCATGACGGTTGAAGAAGGACGTGAATTCTGGTCCTTCCGACCGCGCCAAACGGATTTTGGCCAGCGGAATTCAATCGACGAATTTATCAATGAAAGGCTCGGAATAGAGGGGCTCGAAGCTTCCCCAGAGGCGAGCCCCGGGAGCCGACTTCGCCGGGCCCGGATTGATTTAACCGGCCTTATTCCGACGGTGGAGGAGCAGCTCCACTTTGAACTTGATCCAAGCCGAGAGAATTGGGAGGCGTTCGTAGACCAATGGCTGACTTCAAATGAATTTGGAGAGCGCTGGGGCCGTCACTGGCTCGATATCGTGCGTTATTCAGATTCCAGTGGTGGAGGTCGTGCCTTGCCTTTTCCGGATGCCTGGCGGTTTCGCGACTATGTGATCGACGCTTTTGCGAAAGACCGCCCTCTGAACGAACTGATCAAGGCTCATATTGCCGGTGACTTGTTGCCATACGAGACTCAGAAGGAACGTTCTGAGAATCTGATAGCGACCGGATTCCTCGTGATGGGTCCGAACAATTACGAGAACCAGAACAAGGCGGAGCTCGATTTCGAGATCATTGATGAGCAGATTGATACAATCGGTCGGGCTTTTATGGGTCAGACGATCGCCTGCTCGCGTTGTCACGACCATAAGTTTGATCCAATCCCGACCAAAGACTATTACTCGCTGGCTGGGATCTTCCTCAGCACAAGATCGGTGAAACACTCCAATGTGTCAGCCTGGCATCTTGAACCAGTTCCGCCCAGTAAGGAGGCAAAACGGGCTATTGAAGACTACGAAGAAGAAAAGGCGGCTGCCGAAGCTGAGGTTGTAACTTTCAAAAAGGAGCTGGCTTCCTTGGGGCGTGGTGCTGGTGATAAGTCAAAAAAAGTCGCCGCCGCACTGCTTCCCGGTATCGTGATTGACGATGATGAGGCGGTTAAAGTTGGCGAATGGAAACTATCCACCTCGTCAGGTCGATTTGTTGACGCCGGTTACGTCCATGACCTTAATGAGGGGCAGGGAGAAAAGTCGGTCCGTTACGAGCACGTTTTTGAAAATGCGGGGCGCTATGAACTTCGGGTTTCCTATTCTGCTTCCAAGAATCGCAGCCCGATTGTTCAGGTGATGGTGAACGTCGGTTCTGTCGCAGAACGTTATCAGATCAACCAAAAACTAACGCCTGAATACGATGATTTGTTCCAGGCCATCGGAGTCTTCGATATCGAAGCCGGGGATGAGTCTTCCATTGAAATCACAAATCTCCATGACGACGGCGTTGCGATAGCTGATGCGGTTCAGTGGCTGCCGCTAGAGTTGGCTCAAAAGCAGGAGATCAAGGGGAACCCGACTGATAATCCACGTATCCTCGAACTGGAAAAAGCTTTGGCCAAAGCTGAAGCGAAGGTCAAGAAGCTTGAAAAGAACGCTCCCACTATTCCACAGGCGATGAGTGTGGTCGACCATCCGACCGATAAGATCGGCGATACCGAGATCCGCATCCGTGGCGTTGAGGCAAGTAAGGGAGAAATGGCTCCGCGAGGGTTTCTCCAAGTTGCAAGCTTTGAAGAGGTCAATATATCAGAGTCATCCAGCGGAAGATTGGAGTTGGCCGAATGGCTCACGAGCGATCAGCATCCGCTGACGGCGCGCGTTTTAGCGAATCGCATCTGGTTGAAACTAATGGGTGAAGGCCTTGTCGCTTCTCCTGATAACTTCGGCACCACGGGAATCGCGCCAACTCACCCCGAATTGCTAGACTACCTTGCAGGACGATTGATTGATTCCGGCTGGTCCACTAAAGCTCTCGTGCGAGAAATTATGCTCTCGGATGTTTATTCCCGATCCACCAAAGCGACCACGAAGTCTGCAGAGATAAAGGATCCGGAGAACTCCTTTTATTCCCGCGCCCATCTCAGATCACTCGACGCTGAGTCACTTCGTGATGCAATGTTAACCCTCGCCGGAACCCTCGATGGTCGTGCAGGGGGACCTTCCTTACCAAAAGGATTCAAGAGTGAATTTGGCTATGAATTCACGACTCTGAAACGCAGCGTTTACGTTCCCGTCTTTAGGAATTCTAGCTACGAGATGTTCAGTGTCTTTGATTTTGCTAATCCAAACTTTACAGTAGGGAAGCGCGCCGAAAGTAATATTCCAACTCAGATGCTTTTCCTAACTAACAGCCACTTTGTTCATGATCGATCCATCGAGGCATCTAGCGAATTGCTTCGACTTGGAGCTGAGACGAGAGAGAAGCGGATTGAGTTGGCCTTCCGCCGAACGCTTGGGAGACCTCCTTCCTCAGAAGAACTTGAGCTTGCGCGCGGATTTGTCAGCGACACGCAGGGAAGCGACATCGAAGCGTGGGCGGGCCTGCAACGCGCACTGTTCGGCTCCATAGATTTTCGATACTTGAGATAATTTGTGATACAATACTACAAATCGTGATGAGTCCCGCCGAAGTTGATCTCCCATTTGATCCCGCTCACAGTCGTCGAACGCTACTGAAGAGTGCGGCATGTGGATTTGGCGGACTGGCCCTTTCTTCTTTTGCAAGTCAGAGTCCACGCATCGTTCCACGAGCCAAGCGAATTATCTTCCTTTTTATGCAGGGTGGCCCGAGTCAGGTAGATACCTACGACTACAAGCCGGAACTGACGAAAGGGCACGAGAAGAAAGTTAATTTCTATGTGCCGCGGACTCGTCAGAATGAGGAGCGCGAGTTAATGAAGTCCTTCTGGGAGTTCAAGCAATATGGTGAATGCGGGCGATGGTCTTCGAGCTTGTTTCCGGAAGTTGCCAAGCACGTCGATGATCTTTGCTTCATCCACTCGATGCACACAGAGGGCGTGGCTCATGGACCAGCAACTCTTTTTTTGCATACCGGTGCGACCAATTTGGTTCGCCCCTCAGTTGGTGCGTGGATTAGTTACGGTCTTGGTTCAGGTAATTCTAATCTACCTGCGTTTGTGACCGTGAATCCTCCGGCAAACAAAGGAGGTCCCCGGAACTGGGGGAATGCCTTTCTTCCAGCCTCAACTCAGGGCACAGTTCTGGGCCAGGCTGGCAATCCAAATGCGAAGCCGGAGATCCGTAACTTGGTGAGTCCCGTTGGTTCAGAAGAAGCGAAACGGGAGCATGAATTTCTCAAGCGTCTGAATCAGGTTCAGCGGGGCAATTCGGAACAGAGGCTCGTTGACGGTATGATTGCTTCCCACGAACTCGCCTGGCGGATGCAGACGCATGCCGCTGATCTTATTAATATTGATAAAGAGTCGCGGCAGACTCGGGAGCTTTATGGTATTGGCGATGACGCGACTGATGGTTTCGGGCGTCAATGCCTTGCGGCGCGGCAGTTAGCAGAATCCGGAGTTCGCTTTATCCAGGTAAGCCATTGCGATAATAAATCGACTCCAGTCTGGGACCAACACAATAACATGCCCAAGCATGAGCCCCTAGCGGGCCAGGTTGATCGGCCCATCGCTGGATTGCTAACCGATCTAAAACGAAGAGGGCTGTTAGAAGATACTTTAGTATGGTGGGGATCTGAATTTGGCCGTACGCCTTTCACCCAAAATAACCTGGGCCGTGATCACAACCCTCGCGGGTTTACTACCTGGTTGGCTGGTGGTGGTGTGAAGCCAGGCTTTGCCTATGGCTCTACAGATGAATTTGGGTTCCAAGCTGTGGAAAACAAGGTTCACATGCATGATCTGCACGCTACTCTTCTTCACTTGTTAGGCCTCGATCATGAGCAATTGACCTATCGATATGCCGGACGGGACTTTCGCCTGACTGACGTTCACGGGCATGTAGTGAAAGATATACTGGCCTGAAAATCCCTCGAAGCGACGAGGGATCGGTGAGCGTCAGCGTTCGCCTGTATCGATTTTCTTGACGTGTTCAAGATAGTCGTCCGCTTCTTTTTTGATCACGGGCAGGAGGAAATAAAGCCCAATTAGGTTGGGGGCAACCATCGCAAAAATCATAGCGTCAGAAAGGTTGATCACGCTGCTGAGAGAAGCAGAAGAACCCACGACGACGAGAAGGCAGAAGATTACCTTGTAGATGATGACGGGGATTTTGACATTGTCCCCGAATCTACTGAAGAGATAGATAATTCCCTGTTCGCCGTAATAAGACCAAGAGATCATGGTTGAGAAGGCGAAGAGGACAACAGCGATCGTTAGAACCTTTGGGAACCAAGTGATTTTCGAGCCAAAAGCAAGGGATGTCATGGGGACTCCTTTGCGGTCAGCGATGGCTGCCGATTCGACCCAGCCAGTATTTTTCGTGGAATTTTTAAACTCCGAAGAAACGACGCCAATGACTTCGGTGTAGCTGACTACCTCAGGCTCTTTGCCGTCTGTCGCAGGCTTCTGAAAGTCCTTGGTTCCTTTGACATGAATATACTGCCCGGTGTTGAGTTGTTGAACCACTTCAGATGAACCTGGTTCGGTTACCATCGCGATACCCGCATCACTTGAGACCTCGGCACTTACTTGCCAAGTTCCCGTAATAATAATAACAAGCGCGGTCATTGTGCAGACTACGACGGTGTCGACGAAGGGTTCCAGCAATGCCACAAAACCCTCGCTGGCCGGTTTGTCCGTTTTCACCGCAGCGTGGGCAATGGGCGCGGAGCCGAGGCCAGCCTCATTCGAAAAGGCCGCCCGTTTAATTCCCTGAATGAGAACTCCGATCAGGCCGCCAGTCACGGCGCTGGTGCTGAAGGCTGAAGAGAAAATGATACCGAAGGCACTGCCGACCTCTCCAATATTTGAAACGATAATGAATAGTGCCGCGAGAACGTAGGCGCCACACATGAAAGGAACCAGAAACGCCGTCACATGTGCGATTCGGACGATCCCTCCAAGAATGACGGCGGCGACGATCCCGGCAAGAGCGCAACCAAAGACGAGCTTTGCAGTATCAATGGGCATGTCTCCCATGAACTGTCCGTGAAACTGCGAGAACGCCTGGTTGGCTTGGAACATATTCCCCGCTCCAAAAGCTCCACCTAGGACAAAAATAGCGAAAAGAATCGCAAGGAAACCACCCAGACGCCCCATTCCGATCTCTTTGAAGCCGTCCCGAAGATAGTACATAGCTCCACCCCTGACCGTGCCATCTTTCTGAATACGACGGTATTTGACGCCAAGCGTACATTCCGCGAACTTTGTCGTCATACCGCAAAGACCCATGATGATCATCCAGAAGGTTGCTCCGGGCCCTCCGATGCCGACGGCTACGGCAACTCCGGCAATGTTACCGAGTCCCACGGTCGCGGAAAGAGCGGCACTGAGTGCCTGGAAATGAGTGATCTGTCCGGGGGCGTCTTTATCAGAATACTTTCCTCTCACGGTGCGGAAGGCGACACCAAAGCCCCGAAGATTAATAAATTTGAAGTAAACTGTCAGGAAGACCGCAGTCGATCCCAGGATTACGAGGATGATCGGAAGGGTGACTCCTTCTATGATTGTCGGGCCACCGAAAACGAAGTTGGCAGCGATATCTGAGACTCCTTTCAGAGCTCCATCGATTCGATTCGCCAGACCGGGTGATTCTTCCTTTGCGACGGCAAAGGCTGGAGAAAGCCCTATGAGGGCGGCGAAAACGCGTAGAAAGCAAGACATGGTTCTATTTTGTCATGCTAACGGGGAGCTGTTGCTTTTTGCAACCAGATTTTGGAACGGAGGGACGAGCCAAAATAGCGCGTGAGCGGCAAAAGTTCAAAATGACAAAAAAGAGTGAATTTTTCTGGGTTTTCGACCCCATCTCCTTGCAAATGCGTGGCGTATTGCTTAGAGAGACCGCAAATGAACGCCCTTACGAAAGCTATAAATCTATTTTGGCAGTCTTCGATTGGAAAAAAGTTAATCGTGGCTATTACGGGCGCCGTTCTTGTTGGTTTCTTAGTTGCCCATGTTGGTGGCAACATGCTGATTTTTGCGGGACGCGAGGCAATGAACGATTACGCCTACTTCCTGCATCACTTCCTGCATGGAGCAGGAATTTGGATTTTTCGGGGGATACTGGTTGTGGCATTTGTTCTGCACATCGTGGCAACAATCGCTCTCACGAAACAGAATCGGGCCGCTAAGGTCGAGAACTATGAAAACGAGGCAACTAACGTTGCTTCGAAGAGTTCCCGGATGATGATCTGGAGTGGCTTGACTGTTCTTGCTTTCGTCGTTTTCCACATCTTTCACTTTACCGTTCGGGTCGATCCAGAGCTTGCCGGAATGAAGGAGCCGTCAGGGCGCCATGACGTCTGGGGGATGGTTATTGTGGGATTTCAAAAACCGCTGGTCGTCCTCTTTTACTTTGTCGGTATCTCGCTACTCTGCTCGCATCTATCGCATGGCATAGCCTCTATCTTTCAGACGCTTGGGTGGCGTAGTCGGAAAAGTAGCGAAGCAATCAACAAGCTAGGGCTTGCCTTGTCGGTAGTTCTTTGGCTCGGATTCCTCTCTATCCCACTTGCAGCCTCAGTGGTCGGTTTCGGCACTGATGAGATGGAAATGCCTGTGACTGACGTTGCCGACGTCGCCGAAGAAAACCGCTAGCCCACGTTTTACTACTTTTTCACCGTAACCACACTTCCCCAATGGCAGCTAACGGATCTCAAAAAGAAACATTCAACTCGTCTATTCCCGACGGACCTATCGCGGAAAAGTGGACCAACCATAAGAACAACTCAAAGCTGATCAATCCTGCAAATAAACGGAAGTATTCGATTATCGTGGTTGGATCAGGTCTCGCCGGTGGTGCTGCTGCTGCCACACTGAGCGAACTTGGCTATCAGGTGAAGTGCTTCTGTTATCAAGACAGCCCGCGCCGGGCACACTCCATCGCAGCGCAGGGTGGCATCAACGCGGCGAAAAACTACCAGAACGATGGTGATTCAGTTCATCGGTTGTTTTACGATACCGTGAAAGGGGGGGATTTTCGGTCTCGTGAGGCTAATGTGCATCGGCTTGCCGAAGTGAGCGGCAACATTATTGACCAGTGCGTCGCTCAAGGAGTCCCGTTCGCCCGAGAGTATGGTGGCCTCCTTGATAATCGTTCTTTTGGTGGCGCTCAGGTCAGCCGAACATTTTATGCCCGAGGCCAGACTGGACAGCAGTTGCTCATAGGAGCCTACCAGGCTCTCTCCAAAGAGGTTGCTAGGGGCGGTGTTGAAATGCATGCGAGAACCGAAATGATGGACCTCGTTGTTGTGGATGGTCATGCGAAAGGCATTATCGTTCGGGACATGGTCACGGGTGAGATTTCCCGGCATGCAGCCGATACCGTTGTCTTGGCTACCGGTGGTTATGGTAATGTCTTCTTCCTCTCCACCAATGCGATGGGTTGCAATGTTATGGCCGCCTACCGTGCTCATAAGAAGGGAGCCTACATGGCCAATCCTTGCTTTACTCAAATCCATCCGACTTGCATTCCGGTCAGCGGTGACTATCAGAGTAAGTTAACCTTAATGTCAGAGTCGTTGCGGAATGACGGGCGAATCTGGGTCCCAAAGTCAGTTGAAGACGCAGCCGCGATTCGCAGCGGCGATAAGACAGCTGCAGATATACCGGACGAAGATCGGGACTACTACCTCGAACGCAAATACCCAAGCTTTGGAAATTTGGCTCCTCGGGATATTTCGTCGCGATCCGCTAAAGAGGTGTGTGATGAAGGACGTGGTGTCGCTTCAACCGGGCTTGGAGTGTTTCTCGACTTCCGCGATGCGATCGACCGTCTCGGCGAAGACACCATCCGTGCCCGCTACGGCAACCTTTTTCAGATGTATGAGAAGATTCAGGGCACCAACCCCTATAAAGAGCCGATGATGATTTACCCTGCAGTGCATTACACCATGGGTGGTCTTTGGGTTGACTACAACTTGATGTCTAATCTGCCCGGTCTTCACGTTCTCGGTGAAGCTAACTTTTCTGATCACGGAGCCAACCGGCTTGGAGCGAGCGCTCTCATGCAGGGCCTTGCTGATGGATACTTTGTCATCCCAGCCACGCTGCCCAATTATCTAGCGGATCAGGTGCCTGGGAGCGTGACGACCGAAAACGAGGCATTCGATGAGGCAGAAAAAGCGGTAACTGATCGCATTGATAAGCTTCTTTCGATACAAGGAGAGCGGACGGTTGACAGTTTTCATCGTGAGTTAGGACTCTTGGTCTGGGATAAGTGTGGAATGTCTCGCGACAAAGCAGGGCTCGAAGAGGCGCTTGAGAAAATCCCGAAAATCAGGGAAGAGTTTTGGGAAAATGTGAAGATCCCCGGAACAGGTGAAAGTCTTAACGCTGAGCTGGAAAAAGCTGGGCGTGTCGCTGACTTCCTCGAATTTGGAGAACTGATGTGCCGGGATGCGTTGAATCGGGAAGAAAGCTGTGGCGGCCATTTCCGTGAGGAATACCAGTTCACCGAGAAAGATGATGCGGTGATCTCGGGGTATACTAATCCGGGCGAAGCTAAGCGCCGCGATGAAGAGTTCAGCTATGTGGCAGCTTGGGAGTATACCGGCGACGATTCCCCACCTAACCTTCACAAAGAGGAACTTATTTTTGAGAACGTCAAACAATCAGTACGCTCCTACAAGTAGAGTGATACTTCTTATCCTTTTCTCATGAACCTCACACTCAAGGTATGGCGTCAGAAGCACGCAAACGACAGGGGAACGATCGAAACCTACGATGCGAAGAATATCCCGGGCGAAGCCTCCTTCCTTGAAATGCTTGATATCGTGAATGAGAAGATTGTGCAGAGCGGTGGCGAACCGATTCACTTTGATCATGATTGCCGCGAAGGGATATGTGGGATGTGTTCGCTGACCATCAACGGGGTTCCACACTCCAAGGAGCAGGGCATTACGACTTGCCAAGTTCATATGCGCAAATTCAAAGATGGCGATACGATTTGGATTGAGCCTTTTCGAGGAAAAGCGTTTCCGGTGGTGCGCGATCTTGTTGTGGATCGTTCCGCTTTCGATCGGATCGTTTCAGCGGGCGGATATATCTCGGTTAGAACGGGATCCGCCGAGGATGCGAATTCCCTGCCGATTCCTAAGGACAGCGCTGACTCCTCATTTGACGCTGCTGCTTGCATCGGCTGTGGTGCCTGCGTCGCAGCCTGCAAGAACGCCAGCGCTATGCTCTTTGTCGGGGCGAAAGCAGCTCACCTTAATCTGCTTCCGCAAGGGCAACCGGAGAAGGACAAACGCGTTCTCGCTATGGTTCGTCAAATGGACTCGGAAGGGTTTGGTAACTGCACCAACCATTATGAGTGTGAAGCGGTTTGTCCAAAACAGATCAGCGCTGATGTGATCTCTAAGCTCAATCGAGACTATGCGGTCGCCTCCACGAAAGAAGCCTTCAAGTAGGGCTTCGAAGGTGGGAAAGATTTGAGAGTTGCGGGAATCAAGCAGTAATTGCCATCTCTGATGGCAAAGTTCCGGCAAAGCGCCCCCTGATCACGCAATCGCTTTTCCTTGAATCGTTTCTGATTTGCAAGACCCTCTAGAGGGTTACAATGTCATGAGTCCAATCACCCTTGCTTAAGGTGTCGTTGGTATGATATGCCTAGCACTTTTAGGGGTGCGACCGAATACTGTTTTGATACGGACCTCCCAACCTCACATGTCTTCCCCAGTTGATACGATCAAGGCCATTAAGGTCCCCAAGCCTGTCCCGATTACTACGACACGTTTCCGGCCTCCAAAGAAAAATATTCCACAGACGAAGATAGAGAGGGATTACTTTCTTGAGAACATCAAGCAGTATGTGGAGAAGGACAATCCCGTTCCTCCCATGCCACTCGACGAACTAGAGGAACACGCGAAGGAAATCCTCAAGCGAATGGGGAGAGAGGGCGAGAAGACTTATCTTCACTACACCGCCGTGTGTCTTAATAACGAGATGTGGAGGGAAACTCTGGCTGAGATACCCTATGAGCGACGTCTCCTCCTCATGCCAAAATGTCTCCGAGTGGAGGAAAAGTGCCCCGCGCCATTCGACGAATTCGGGCTGCTTTGTAAGCAATGTGGTCTCTGCACAATTCAAGATTTTCAAAATGAAGCGGAGCGCCTTGGCTACGCGGTTCTTGTAGCCGAAGGATCGGCGATTGTGATGTCCCTGATCCAAACTGGTCAGATCGAAGCCATTGTAGGGATTTCGTGCCTTCCTGTGTTGGAACGCACCTTTCCTTATGTTGAGGCAGCAGCGATTCCATCTATCGCCGTGCCCCTGTTACAGGATGACTGTATCAATACCACGGTCGATAACGACTGGGTGTGGGAATACATTCACTTAACCAGCGAAGACAAGACGCGCCGACTCGACCTGAACGCACTCCACAAAGAAGTGATGAGCTGGTTTAGCGTTGAAGCGATCGAGGAGATCATGGGTCCAGCAGAAGGTGCCCAAGAGCGGATTGCCCGCGAATGGCTCGCGCGGGATGGCAAACGATGGCGTCCCTATCTAACTGTGGCTGCTTACCAGGCGCTTCGTGAGGACCGAGGCGAGCCAATTCCTGATGATATTAAAAAGATCGTATTTGCTTCTGAACTTTTCCATAAAGCCTCACTGATACACGACGATATCGAAGATGAAGATCACGGTCGTTATGACCAACCAACACTTCATGTTGAGCATGGTATCCCGGTGGCACTGAATGCTGGTGATCTTTTGATCGGGGAAGGTTACCGAATGATTGCGGAGAGTAGCATCTCAGACACACAGAAGGGAGAAATGTTAATGGTTGCCTCAGCGGGACAGCGTGAGCTCTGTCGAGGGCAGGGAGCTGAGCTTGTCTGGGCTCGTGACCCTAAGCCGCTAAAATCGAAGCAGGTACTTGAAATCTTCCGCCAGAAGACGGCTCCGGCTTTTGAGGTTGCCCTTAAACTTGGTGCTAGCTATGCGGGACGCCTTGATGAGGTATCCGAAGTGCTTGAGAAGTTTTCTGAGAACATGGGGATCGCCTATCAGATTCAAGACGATATGGATGATTTAGGCGAGGATGCCGGTAACAACGAACTGGATAAGATGCGTCCCAGTGTTCTGTTGGCCGTGGCTCGCGAGCGGGCACGAGGAGATGATAAAACTCTCATGGAGTCACTCTGGAGCCACAAAGATCTAGAAGACGTCTCGATTCATAAAATCCGCAGATTGGCTCAAGAAGTGGAAGCTGATAACAAGTGTCTCTTGCTTCTCGAGACTTACAAAGAGACAGCAGTCCGAAGTCTTGCCGAACTCGAAGACGCAAATCTCAAAGGCCTGCTCCGCCGGGTCATGGGCAAGATCTTTAACGATCTCGAGATCAAGGGTTGGTGCCGCGAGCAGGAGGTGAAGAACGGCGTCCGCGAAGTGGGAGAGGGCGCCGAATAGGGAGGAGGCCAAATCCGTTGACCCTCACGGCCTCACGGTTGCCTTAGATCCCAGAGAAGATTAACCACCATCCGATTCCGCAAGCCAGAGAGAAAAGGAAGAGAAAGCGCATGCCCGCCCGGCTGCGCTCGTTGTGATAACGGCGACGAGCAGCGTGAGTCAAGGCTCGCTTGGCCCGCTTATGAGCGGAACGATCCGGAGGAGGGAGGATGTTCTGCTTCTTCATGAGTTCACGCTGAGCTTCACTAGCGTGATGTTTTGCCAGTAAAGACTCAATGGCTCCGATCTGCGCGTGCAGCTTATGCTGAGACTCGCGCGGGCAGGATTTCTTGCGTTTTGGGTTAGCAAATCCCTGGGAATCGTCAATCCACGATGAATCTTTACGCGAAGAGAGGCGACCTCGCTTTCGGTTTCTGGGGGACCTTGGGAAAATACTCATGGGCTAGAGCTGGAGGGTCTGCAATGGAGTGAATCTATCAAATGATTGCTTCTTCTAGAGCAGAAAGACAATGATCAGAGCGATCGCTGCGAAGGCGACAAGGGGTAGGGAAAAAGCAAACCCACTGCGAAACCAGTAGAGAAAGTTTCCCTGAGGCGCGGCAGAAGGTAGTCGACCCGATGGAGAACCCATCTTAAGAATGCCGCCGCCTGACTTCTTGGCCCCGAAACTGTTTACCAGAGGCATGAGGTTATCGATTTCATTTTCAGCAGCCTCAATGCAGCTGAGGGCCCGTGCGAGCTCAGTTTTCCGGTCAGCGCGGCTCCAACCTTCGGGATGAAGCGCGTTGATATTGCAAAGGTGCCCTTCAAGGCGCTCATGGGAAGCGGCGCATTCCTCGGCGATACGCTGAGCCTCAACAGACTCACGATCGAGAATGGATAGGTAGCGTGTGATGTCTTCAGTGACATCAACGCGTCCTTCTTTGAATTGCTCTTCCTTTTTGGTGAGTTCCTCGAGTTCGGCTGCCTGACGTTTGATTTGCTCCTCCTGCTGACGGAGTTGGCGAAGCTGGTCTTGGGCCTGCTGATACTCATCATTTAGATCATCAGAGTAGGGCGTGACAGCCTCAAACTGCTGGGGATCAAATTGGATGTCGAGGTCGTTTCCGCCCTCTTCATCAAAGAACATGGGTTGGATTTCAGCTGCAACAGACATGACAGGAAGCGTGGGTTTAATTACTTAACTTCCATTAATATTATAAATTGCTTAGAATTTCCAGTCTTTTTAGCTTTTTTTTCGAAAAAATTAGAGGCGTCGCGGTTACTATGAAAGTTAGAATCAGCAGGATGGTCGTTCCGATGAGGCCTCTCGGCGTATCGATCCAGTTAGGATTTACCTTATTCTCGGTGAAAATGCCCCAACGCGTGTATGCGAGGAGCATCATGAAGCAGAGAATGAAGATAAAGCTCCCTACAAGGCACAGAGTGCCCCCAAATCCGCTCACAATCTTCGCGGCGTTCGACTCATCAAGATTGGGAAAAAGGACGCCAAGCCCGACAGCAAGGGCGTTCAGCCCTATTGCAAGTAGGGTGATAGCGGTGGCGAAGAATGCTGATTCCTTCATGCCGAGCTGGAGATTGTAGCCGCCGATAAGAAGGATGAGTATCACTGCAGCTCCGCTAAAAAGGGTGCTGGTAAGAAATTTTTGAGTCACGATTGCCGGTAGTTTCAGGGGTGACATGGCAAGGATCCATAGTTTTCGGCCTTCAAGGCTGAATTGCGGAAACACGAAACGAGTTGTCAGTGTGGAGAGCGCAAGTGCACATACGGCAAGGTTTAGGAACGCAACAATGTAAAGGTCTCTCGGCTCGCTTATGTCTCGGTTCATCTGACGTAGGCCGCTGGCATACAGCGCAAGAAGCCCAAACACGAGCGAGAATTGAATCCACTGAGCCGGTTCGCGGAAAAAGGTAAGGTAGTCTTTTTTCGAAATTGCGGCTAGGGGTCGACCGATGATGTGGGATAGCAGTGGCACGGTTTTGAGCCCTTCAGCTTTGCCCAGACGATTGTTCTTTGATTGCTGTCGGCCGGCTGCTAATGCCGTCCGCTGGAGGGATCGATTCCAGGATTTATAAAAGATGGTTTTACCGGCCCAGAAAAGTGCGAGCCCCGCCATAAGGGAATTGCTGATCAACAGCGCCGGGTAGAGCAGGGTGCTGAAATGACGGTATGGCCGGGTCCAGTCGATGAGCGTCGCTGCCAACCAAGTGCTTGGCATGGCTCGATTGACCGAGATATTGGTGTGCTGGAGGACCCGCTGGAAGGTCAGGGCAGCGCTAAGCCCAGTGTCGTCGGCTGCTTTCTGGCCCTCGATTGCGGTAAAGGCTGTGGATCCGATGAGAATAATAACGAGGACCCCCAAAGCGATCTGGAGCTGCCGCATATTCAGCCATCGTATCGAGAGAACCATGAGTAGGCTTCCAATCGAGCTGGCGAGTATTAAAAAAGGAACCAGAAGAGCAAGCGTCTGAACATAAAAAAGGGGGCTGACCCCGCGATTTTGTGCAAAGGCGACAAGCAGTGGCGCAAGAATAAAAAGCAGCCCCCAACTGGAAAACATTGCCGCTTCGAAACTCTTCCAGAGAAAGATAGCTCTGTGGGAGACCGGTAGATTGAGAAGCCAGATGGTATCGCGATTTCGGTAGAGTGATATGTAGCCAGTAATCGAAACGGAAAAAATCAGCATCAGCATGAAGCAGAAAAACATCACGCTGATAAGCCTATCACTGAGCAGGGACCCCGCTGCCGGGAGTTTACTAACATAGTCAAGGCCTTGACTGAAGAGCCAGAAAGAGGCAATCAGGTAGGTTATTAAAAAGGCGATAATGGTCCCTGTCATGAGGCGTGAATGACGGGCGACAAGGGTCGCTTTTCTGAAGAAGATTTTCGTGTGAACCCTAAATAGCAGGAGCCACTGTGAGAAAGTCGACATGGAAGGGAGAAAGAGGCGGATTTTTCCTTTGGAAAACTCAATTTATCTCTAAGGTAAACCTCATGGCAAGCCTAGGAACTCCATTCACCTCCGAAGCCACTCGCATTATGCTCTGCGGGTCTGGCGAACTTGGTAAGGAAGTGGTCATTGAACTCCAGCGCTACGGGGTTGAGGTGGTCGCTGTCGACGCTTACGAAAATGCCCCAGCAATGCAGGTGGCAGATCGCTCACACTGCCTTTCGATGCTCGATGGCGAGGCGCTGCGGGCTGTGATCGAAAAAGAGAGGCCCCATCTCGTAGTCCCTGAGGTGGAGGCAATCGCCACGGATACTTTGGCAGAGCTTCAGGAGGAAGGGTTGACGACGATTATCCCAACGCCCAGGGCAACCCAATTAACGATGAATCGTGAAGGGATCCGCCGGCTTGCTGCGGAAGAACTTGGTTTAAAAACCTCACCTTACCAGTTCGCCTCCAACGAGGAGGAATATATTGCTGCTGTGACGGAAATAGGCCTGCCATTGGTCGTGAAACCAATCATGAGTTCTTCCGGTAAAGGGCAGAGCACCGTTACCAAAGAGGAGGAAATCAAGCCGGCGTGGCAATATGCTCAGGAAGGCGGTCGGGCGGGTAAGGGTAAGGTGATCGTCGAAGGCTTTGTGGATTTCGACTACGAAATCACTCAATTGACTGTTCGCCACGCTGGAGGCACCTCTTTCTGCGAGCCGATCGGTCATATTCAGGTCGACGGCGATTATCGCGAAAGTTGGCAGCCTCAGCCCATGAATGATGCGGCGAAGGCGGAAGCGCAACGTTATGCCAAGGCGGTGACGGATAACCTGGGCGGGCGCGGCATCTTCGGAGTCGAGTTGTTCGTAAAAGGGGATGAAGTAATTTTTTCGGAAATTTCTCCCCGACCACATGACACCGGTATGGTAACCATGATCGCTCAAGACCTGTCCCAGTTCGCGCTCCACGCGCGAGCTATATTGGGTCTGCCAATTCCGAATATTCAGCAGCACGGTCCATCTGCCTCGGCGGTAGTGCTCGTTGAGGGAGAGTCCGATCATGTCAGCTACGGCAATCTCGAGCGAGCGTTGAACGATCCGGACACTCAGCTCCGTCTCTTTGGAAAACCTCAAGTATCTGGAAAACGGCGTATGGGGGTAGCGCTGGCTCGTGGTAGTTCTATCGATGAAGCTCGAGAAAAAGCTCGCAATGCCAGTGCCGCGATTGACGTCACTCTCTAATCTCCTTTTCTCAGCATTACTATGTCCAGCATCATCAAGCAGGCGCACCCATGGCTCGATGGGCTAGTTGCCTACGACCCCGGTAAGCCTATCGAGGAGACTGCTCGGGAGCTTGGGTTGAATCCTGAGGCTATTATCAAGGTCGCTTCGAACGAAAACCCTCTTGGGCCTTCACCGAAAGCAGTGGAGGCAATGAAAGAAGCAGCGGAGGGGGTTAATATTTATCCTGACGGCGGTGGCTACAAGTTGCGAACGGCTATTGCCGAAAAAGTAGGGCTTCAGCGTGAAAACGTAGTTCTGGGGAACGGATCAAACGAAATCATTGAGTTGATTGGACATGGCTTTCTAAATCCCGGTGATAATGTGATTGCCGCGGAGCACGCCTTTGTTGTTTACAAGCTGATGGCGACTCTGTTCGGGGCTGAAACCATCGAGGTGCCGGACCCCGGCTTCGTTCACGATCTCGATGCCATGTCCGCGGCCATTACCCCCGAAACCAAAAAGGTCTTCATCGCGAATCCTAACAACCCAACCGGCACTATGGTCGGGAGGGATGAGATTGAGCGCTTCATGGATCAGGTGCCGGATCATGTGATGGTTATTTTTGATGAGGCATACCATGAATTTCTTCATGATCCACCAAACACTCTCAGGTATGTGAGCGAGGGCCGAAACGTCGTCATTATGAGGACTTTTTCCAAAATTCAAGGCTTGGCCGGGCTACGAATTGGGTATGGACTGACAACGCCCGAAATCGCCAGTGTCCTCCAGAAGTGTCGCCAGCCTTTCAACACAAACGCGGTTGCTCAGGCAGGCGCTATTGCGGGGCTCCTCGATGACGATCACCAACGTCGGACTTGTGATCTAAATGACGAGGGATTAGCGTATTTGCAACGTTCGTTTAATGAGATGGGTCTTGAATATGTTCCCAGCGTTGCAAATTTCGTCCTTGTGAAGGTTGGAGACGGCGATGCTGTTTTTGATCTCATGTTAAAAAAGGGAGTCATTATTCGGGCGATGCGTGGCTACAAGCTGCCTGAGTGGGTCAGAATCTCGGTAGGGACGATGGAGCAGAACGAACGTTGCATCGCCACTCTCAAAGAGGTTCTTAGCTAACGATGAAAAACAAGCATGAGTGGCATGACCGTGCCGTGGATGGCGAGACGGTTTATTACCGTGCCATTTTGCATGCCGGAAGGTGGGAGTTCTATTCTACCCGAAAGTCTGATCCTGACTGGGAGCGGCATGAGCTTCTACCTCTGGAAAAAATGGAAGCGCTTCGGAAGGTGATGTGGAACAAGCATCTGCGCCGACGCCTGCCTCTAAAGCATATCGACTATATCGACAAGCTAATCGAAGATCTCAAGCTTGCCGAACCGTCTTAAGGGCTTGATTTTTCTGGGCAGAGTTAAGTGAACTATTGCCGAACCCCCATACCGGATCCCTGCTGCCGTTTGAGTTTTTGAACCAAGAGCCGCGATCGCGCCAATAAGGTTAGTTCATTCGCCTTTAATATTTAGGCGTTGATCGGTGCAAAGGTTCAACGGGCAAATGCCGAATTTTGGGGTATTGTTCATCTAGTGCAGACTATTCGCTTTATGAAATTACCCCAGACTGGTTTAGTTGCTTCTCTTGGTCTCGTCCTCAGCATTTTTTTGTTCAACTTTGTTGAAGCGGCCGATTTTGATGTCCGGAAGGCTGCTAACGATATCGACGAACTGATTTTTACGGGGCTGGAGAAGCACGGTGTGGAGCCGAATGAGGCAATCAACGATGAAACGTTTATTCGGCGGGTTTATCTAGACATTATTGGGCGTGTTCCGACGATCGAAGAGGCAGAAAACTTTCATGGTTCGACCTATCAACGCAAGAGAGGCCAGCTGATCGCTGATTTACTTGAAAGCGACGGGCACATGGCCAGGGCCTATAATTTCTGGGCCGATATTCTTCGGATTAATAATGGCCTTGGAAACAACAGTCGCACTGTAGAAGCGGCTTACCAGCTATGGGTCAAACAGGCGATCGAGGAGAATAAACCGTATGACGAATTTGTGAACGACCTCGTTTCAGCCAAGGGAATGATTTGGGAAAATGGAGCGATTGGCTATTACGTGCGCGACCGTGGAATGCCCCTCGATAACATGTCTAATACGGTTCGGGTTTTCCTCGGAACACGGCTTGAGTGTGCTCAGTGTCATGACCATCCCTTCGATAAGTGGACGCAGATGGATTACTACCAGATGGCCGCATTTTCCTACGGAATGGATTCGCGCCGCTACGACACGCCAAACCGCGTCGCGCTGGGAGAACATCAGCGCCAGCAGCGCAATGAAGTAATTCAAAGTGCGGTGAAAATGGAGAATTTCCCTACCGTTACTAGTCAAGCACAACTGAAGAAAATTGTATCGGGGAGAAACTACGACCGAACCCTCCAAAAGCTGGGGATGAATGGAAAGCAGTTTAAAATCGCTGCCAACAAAGCCATCGATGCTTACGCCGCTTACGATCATGATTATCGGATTCAGCGACGGGTTATTAGCGACCTCTACAATCCTCTTCAATACGTGCAAAACATTGAGCAGAGCAAGGCGCTAAAGCTTCCTCACGACTACCAATACAAGGATGCCAAGCCCCACGATGAGGTTTCCCCCCGGGTCATGTTCGGTGATGGTATAGACCTCGATAATATCGACGCGGGCGTGATCGACAGCTACGCCGACTGGATGACTTCCGAGAAAAACCCCACTTTTACCAAAGTCATAGTCAATCGACTATGGAAGCATGTTTTTGGTCATGGGGTTTTCGAGCCGGTAGATGAGTTGACTGAGCAAACGAGCGTGTCCAACCCGGACCTACTTGCCTACCTCGAGGCAATGATGCGCGACCTTGACTATGACATGCGGAAGTATCAGGAGGTGCTTTTCAATACGGCAGCCTACCAGCGCGGGGCGAACTCTGAGGAACTAGTGCTGGGTAAGCCATACCATTTTGAAGGGCCGCTTCTGCGCCGAATGAGCGCCGAGCAGATTTGGGCCTCGATTGTCGCGCTGGCATTGCCCGAGGTTGACGTTTACCGCCCCCGCTTGAAATCACAAGTTTCCAGCCTTCAACGCGTTCAGGATATCTACAACGCTCTCGAAGACCGCAGTCCAGAGGATTACATTGCGATGGTAGAGGAAATTGCCAAAGTGTATTCCGAGACTGCTCCCAAAGAGGCAAAGCTTAGAGAAAGGATGTATGAGGCCCGCGAGGCTGAAGACGGGGAGCTTTATCAAAGGCTTAACAGAGAACTTGGGGCCGTGCGACGACGGAGCCGTGATGCTATTTCCGAAATTGGCTATGGCGAGCTTGGCAAGAAAGTCAGCGATGAAGATTTACTGGCTGCTCTTGGTATGAGTGAAATGGCGATGTCAGCGGGTGGTGACATATCAATGTCTATGCAAGAAGGTGTCGACCAACAGGTTGTCATGACCAAGCTCCCAAAGGTTGATTTTCCCGAGATTCCCAAAGATCTCGATCGTAAACAGCAGAAGGCTTGGAAGGCGAAGAAGCAGGCCGAACATCGCATATACACCAGCCTCGTGGCAAAAATGGCGCGCTCCTCAGAGCTGTCATCGCCGGCGCCTCGCGGCCACTTTCTCCGAGAGTTTGGGCAGTCGGATCGAGAAGTAATCGAGAATGCTTCATATCACGCTTCTGTTCCTCAAGCTTTAGCATTGCTCAACGGCCCGATCGTTGAAGCGCTCGTCAATGAATTCGCGGTATTTGGTCGGAGGGTTCATGGAGCAGGTGATCCGGAGGAAAAAGTCCGCATGATTTTTCAAGCCATGCTCACCCGTGAGCCGACTGATCGAGAAATGTCGCTGTCGCTTGCAGAAATTGAGAAGTACGGTGACAAGGCCTACGAGGGACTCGTTTGGGCGCTTTTAAACACTCAACAATTTATTTTTGTTCAATAACCCAATTTCGCTTTGCGTGTCATCAACGATCCTACCTAAGACTCAGAACCAATGAATTCAGTATCTAAAGCAGATGAATGGAGCCGCCGAAGGTTCATGGAAGGGACTGCGAAGTCTTTCCTCGGTGTTGGTGCTCTTGGAATGGCGAGCCGTTCTCGCGCCGCCCTAGGTCCCGGATTAGGGCTCCCTGAACGCGCAGATGCTGCTAAGCATATCATCTACCTCTATATGGGCGGGGGGATGACACACCTCGACACTTTCGATACCAAACCTGGTCACGAGAATCAGGGGCAAACTAAATCGATCAATACCAACGTTGACGGTCTCCAGATCTCCGAATACCTGCCGTCGCTGGCTAAGCAGGCTGACAAACTCACCATTGTGAACTCGCTGTCTTCAACCGCCGGAGCCCACGCTCAGGGGAATTACCTGATGCATACCAGCTACGAGCAGCGCGCCACGATCAAGCATCCTGGTATCGGCGCCTGGGCGCTTAAGTTCAAGGGGAAGATAAACCCGAACCTCCCTGGGTCTGTGTTTGTAGGTGGTAACAGCCGAATCAATGGTGGGGGAGGATTCTTCGAGCCCCAATACGAGCCGCTTGC
>Ga0160423_10000499_pt1 | contig 32131 bp, 27 predicted proteins | sample CRUFie14St8metaG_FD_108191 | JGI IMG/M metagenome (GOLD analysis project Ga0160423, IMG submission 108191) | Marine microbial communities from the Costa Rica Dome - CRUD Field 142mm St8 metaG | ecosystem: Environmental > Aquatic > Marine > Oceanic > Photic zone | place: Costa Rica: the Eastern...
CGCTACCGTCTCCCCTATGTCACCTGACGGTTCGATACGCATTTGGCCGGTGCCTGGTCTTCCAGAGATTGAGGTCGGTGCCGACCTCGCAGAGATGATTCACGCTCAGTGTGTGGCTGCAGGAACTGATCTTGTTGATGGGGATGTGGTCATCGTGACATCAAAAATTGTGTCGAAAGCAGAGGGCGCAATTATTGAACTAGACGACATCGCTCCATCGCCATTTGCTGCGAGTTGGTCTGAGGCTTGGGAAAAAGATCCGCGAGTCGTCGAGGTTGTGCTGCGTGAGAGTCGTCGCATCGTTCGCCAACTTGGTCCGGTGCTCATCACCGAAACGCATCATGGTTTCGTGTGCGCAAATTCAGGGGTTGATCAGTCATCAAGTGGTGCTCACGACCGCATTGTTGTCTTGCCGAAAGACCCTGATGCCTCGGCGCGGCGTATGCGGGCTCGATTCAACGACTTAGGCGTCAATGTCGCAGTGTTAATCAGTGACACGTTCGGTCGACCTTGGCGTGAGGGCCAAACCGATATTTGCGTGGGGCTCGCCGGAATGCATCCGATGAGGTCGTACATCGGCGAAGTTGACCCTCATGGGCATGAATTTAGGGTGCAAGAACTGTGCGTCGTCGATGAAGTGACCGCAGCAGCTGAACTTGTGAAGGGCAATACATCTCGTATTCCGGTTGCTGTGGTGAGCGGTGTTGAGTTCACGTTTGATGACGATGCAACGATGGCTCCGGTGCTTCGGGACATCTCTCGCGACTTGTTCCGTTAGGCAGTGCGTCTGCGCATCACGGTTTTGGGTGGGGCCCAACCTGCAACAATGGTTCTGTGAAACTCGCGTCGTCGTATCCCATTGGTAAACAACTTGCCGACGACCCGGCCGTATGGGTGATCGATGATTTCTTGAGCACGGAGGAACGGCTTCATGTGATCGGAATTGCCGCTCCTCGGTTGGAGGAAGCAAAGGTGACCTCGACTCGGGTGAACACCACCTCGGCAGCCCGAACGGGTTCTGTTGCGTGGGTGCGTTACGGCGACTCTCCCCAAGTGCAAGAGATTATTCATCGGGTGAGCGATCTCGTTGGTATTCCTCCGCATCACTCGGAGTCGATGCAGGTGGTTCATTACGCGGAAACCCAGGAATATCGGCCTCATTTCGATGGCTGGGATTTGAGAACTGAAAAGGGTCGTCTTCGAACAGAGAATGGCGGTCAGCGCGTTCTCACCGCACTGATGTATCTCAACGACGTTGCCGGCGGCGGGGGAACAAGTTTCCCAAAACTCGACCTTGAGGTTGAGGCGAAACCTGGTCGCTTGGTGATCTTTCACAACATCGAAGATGAAGCGACAAACCTTCATCAGCGCTCTCTTCACGGCGGAATGCCGGTTGGTGATGGTGAGAAGTGGGCCTGCAATCTTTGGTTCAGGGCAAAGCCATACAAGGCGGGCGGAAACCGCGGAAGTAAACCAGTTGCGGCGAGTCGCCGGACCGGAGGTGGGCAGCCAGGAAATCGGGCGGCCCGACGACGCAATAAGAAGTGATCCGCTGCTCACAGCGGTTGATTTTGATCGTTCCAGGCAGCGGATAATGGCGTTCACCGGGCAAACCGACTATGGTCTTCTACGAGGTCGCTTTGAGTGACCCCGAGTGAGTACACAGGTCCGGCTTTCTGGGCTAGTGCGTTCCTCGGGAGTTGCTTGGCGTTTTGGTGGCCCGAGCCGACATATATCGAGATCGTGACAGGAACCATCCGCCTAGAAGGCGTCTACAAGATTTTTGGGGAACAACCGCGTGGTCGTGCCCTCGAACTCGCTCAAGCCGGGCATTCGAAGACGGAAATTCAGGCGTGGACCGACCACGTCGTGGGCCTCGCTGACGTCAACGTTGACATCCGCCAGGGAGAGCTTTTTGTGATTATGGGGTTATCCGGGTCTGGAAAGTCGACAGCGATCCGCACGGTCAACCAACTGCACTCGGTGACAGCCGGGAGTGTTTGGGTCGACGATGTCGATATCCAAACCTTGTCAGGCCGTGCACTGCAGGCAGTACGCCGCGAGAAAATGGGAATGGTTTTCCAGCACTTTGCGCTATTCCCGCACAGAAACGTCATCGACAACGTGGCGTATGGGCTTGAGGTGCAAGGGGTCGATAAAACCGAACGTGTCAACTCGGCGATGGAAGCGTTGTCGCTCGTCGGGCTTCAGCGCTACGCCATGTCAATGCCTTCGCAGCTCTCCGGTGGCATGCAGCAAAGAGTCGGCCTCGCTCGTGCCCTTGCAAGCGACCCTTCGATTCTTCTCATGGACGAAGCCTTCAGCGCTCTGGACCCACTCATCCGTCGTCAAATGCAAGACGAACTAATGGCGATCCAGCAACAACTGAAAAAAACCATTCTTTTTATTACCCACGACCTCAACGAAGCACTCCGAATCGGCGATCGGGTGTGCATCATGCGCGGCGGTCGAGTGGTGCAGATCGGAACACCCGAAGAAATTCTGACCAAGCCTGCATCGGGTTACGTTGCGGAGTTCGTCCAAGACGTTGACCAAGGCCGAGTCATTGAGGTTCAGGAAGTGATGGTTGAACCTGCGCCGATCGCCGCAAGTGATTCGCTCGCAGCCGCAGTCCGTTCAATTGAAGACCGGGCCGGAGTGTTCGTCCTTGACGCGAATGGCGCTCCTGAAGCGATGCTTACCGTCGCCGATGGACTCGACGCTCTTGAGCGAGGAGCGTCGGTAGTTTCAGAGGCCCTACGCACCGACTTCGAACGATGTGGCCCGAGGCAGACACTGAACGAAATCTACGCGTCTGCAGGTCGTGGTTTACCGATTGCGGTTGTCGAAGACGGCAAGCTCGTAGGCAACCTTGATCCCCGCCACATCATGAAAGAACTCGGACGAGTCGAGTCGTTGATCGACAGTTTTGAACGTGAGGTGTTCTTATGAGCCTCGTTCGCAACGATGATGGTCCCGGCATCCTTGATGACGCCGTTCTTGACGAATTCAACATTCCCTTCGGAAGTTGGATCGAAGAGGCCGTCAACTGGATCACCCTCAACATGGGTGGGGTGCTCGACGTCATCGCATGGCCATTTGAGTTCTTGCTCGAAAATCTCGTCGACCGTTTTTTGATCGCAATTCCGTGGCTCGTCGTCGTTGCGATCATGTTTGTCATCGCATGGCTCGTCCGAAACTTGACCGTTGCGATGGGTTCAGCAGCGGGCCTCATCATTTGTGGACTCCTCGGAAACGAATTCTGGGTACAAACTGCTCGAACGATCGGATTCATTCTCGTCGCCGTGATCGTGTGCATCATCATTGGCATTCCTCTTGGAGTGTTATCCGGCCGTGTCGACTCGGTCTGGCAGGTCATGCGACCGACGCTCGATGCAATGCAGGTCATTCACTCTTTCGTTTACTTATTGCCGTTTGTCTACTTCTGGGGAGTTGGTCGAGTCTCGGCGACGATGGCCACAATGGTATTCGCCCTCCCACCATTAATTCGATTGACAAACCTTGGTATCCGCCAGGTTCCTGAGGATGTTGTGGAAGCTTCGCGCGCCTATGGGGCTCGCGAGTTACGCGTGTTGCGAGACGTGCAACTCCCGTTAGCGCGACCCGCAATCATGACGGGCATCAACCAAACGTTGTTGCTTGCATTTTCGATGCTTGGAATCGCAGCAATCCTTGGGGCCGGAGGCATGGGCGCCCTTCTCTTCAGAGCGCTCGGCCAACAGGACGTCAACCTAGCCGCATCTGCAGGTCTTGGTTTCTTCCTTCTCGCCGTGATCCTCGACCGAATCTCACAAACTCAGACCGGTGGTGCAGGGCTGTTCAGTCGAATGTCGACGGCGTGGCGCGCACGGCGTGAGCCGGAACTTCTGTTGGAGAACCCCGATTTCAACCCTTCGTTGTCGTCGGCGCAAAGTGAAGAAGAGTTGACCGAAGGTCAGGTTGCGCCGGTGGATTCGCGAGAGAGGTCGCTCGCCGGCTTGCTCGGTGTTGGAGCCCTCATCTCTCTCTCCAGCTTGGCGTTTGCCTGGGCTTCAAACGGATCGTTGTTCACCGGTTATTCGCGGCTAGCGGATGCCGGGTTGAACGGGTCGTCGTTCGGCGCCTTTGACGCCGAGGGAGGGTCGTGGTTCGCCTACATCGTACTCCTAGGGGCGGTGATGCAGATCGCAACTGTGCTCTTAGTTCTTTCGGGCCGCCCACGGGCCCGAATGTTCAACCCCGACATTTCGGTTGTGACGTCAATTGCGATGGTAATCACTGTGCTCGGATACCTTGTCGCAAATCCAAGCGCCATGTCGCCGGACTATTCGGCAGGCATTGGAGTGTTCGTCGCAATGGCAGGTGGTTTGATATCTGCAATTGCTGGTATCACGTGGGTCCTGTGCGCTCCATACGGACCACGTAGGCCCCTCCGGCAACGAATTGGCGCATCTCAGCTGGTCATTGCGAGTCTCGCAATCGGAATCGCAGCCGTATCGATGTTCTCAATGTGGCAGCTCGATGAACGGGGCGGTGTTGTGCTGACTCCCGAGATTCAAGCCGAGATAGAGGAAGTAAAACGTAAGGCAGAGGCCGGCGAGATGGACGTTGGAGTTGCTGCAACAGAAATTCAAGTCATCCGGGCGAAGGCTCAGGCGGTTGAGCGCATTGTGATAACGGGCCAAGACGCCAATGGTGTTCAGTTGGGACCGTGGGTCTTCGGCGCAGTCATTGTCGCTGGAGTCGGCGCGGTTGGCGCTTCCGGTGCCGCTGGCTTTTCGAATCGTCGCCGATGGATGTCCGGAGTCGTAGCAATGGGCTTTGGGGCTGGAGTAGTCGGCCTCTCGCTTGGCTTCATCGGAACCCTCGCCAGAGCCACCGACAACAACTACTACAGCGGGGTCGGCGCGATGCTTGCCCTCGTTGCCGGAACCCTTGCGTTCGTTTCGGCGAGGTCGGTTGTGACCGTCTTTGAGCGGTCGAAAGTTTATGAAGAGGTGGTCTCATGACCGCTTCAAGATTTCTAACACCGGTTTTGGTGTTGGGAAACAACAAGTGTTGCCTCGTGAGCGGCGTGAACTGTTTGCGGCGTGACGACACACCACCTAAGGAGAAAACATGATTAAGAAAAAGAGAGCACTCACAGCGACGCTCGTGACCCTCGGCCTCTTCGTGGCTTCCTGCGGCGGCGATGACGCAGCCGAACCAGCTGCTGAAGCGCCAGCAGAAGAAGTTGATGAAGTAAACATGACGCCCGGTGAAGGCGTCTCAGTAACCATGGCTAAGGCCGACTGGGCAACTGAAGATCCGAACGCTTATGTTGCCCACCTGCTTCTTGCGGAACTTGGATACGACGTCAGTGACCCGAAGGATCTCGAACTTGGACCATCAAACGCCTACATCGCAATGGCGCAAGGCGACGCCGACTTCTGGATCAACTCGTGGTACCCAGGACACAACTCCTGGCTTGCAAACGAACTTCCAGACGGCTCACTCATTGGTGACCACGTGAGCCCCCTTGGCGAAATGATGATGGCTGGTGGCCTCCAGGGTTACCTCATCACGAAGTCATTCGCTGAAGAATACGGAATCACCTCGCTTGATAATTTCAACTCGAACGCCGATGCAATCGCCGCGTACGACGCAGGCGACCCAGACCCGGGTAACGGCATTGCCGACATTTATGGTTGCTCGGAAAGCTGGACCTGCGACGACATCATCCAAAGCCAAATCGCGTTCTCTGGTTGGGAAAACATCAAGCAGACCATTGCCGGTTATGACGCGATGTTCGCTGAAGCAGTGACCAAGGCAGATGCTGGTGAGCCAGCAATCGTCTACACCTGGACACCGAGTGCATACATCACGCAACTCCGTCCAGGCGACAACGTGGTGTGGCTCGAGGTGGACAACGTCATCGACGACTCCAACCCACTTGGTGTCGAGGGCGGCGAAGGACACGACCAGCTACCTGGCACCGCATCAATTGGCGAAGACCAGTGCCCCGGATCTGAAGGTGGCGTCTGCCAACTCGGATGGGTCGCTGCTGACATTCAGGTGTCAGCAAACAATGACTGGCTTGCAGCCAACCCTGCCGCAGCTGCGTTGCTTGAGCTCTTCAAGATGAGCGTCATCGACGTTTCATTGATGAACGTAGAGATGGCTGAAGGCACAGCTGTCCTCGATCTTGCCCAAGGCTGGATCGCAGACAACCGTGCTCAGGTGGACGAGTGGCTCGACGCCGCTCGCGCAGCAGCCTGATCAGTTCAGACTGACGAGTGGTTCGGCCGGCCCTTCGGGGCCGGCCGAACTCGCGTCTAGCGGATCACCACACGGAAAACGTTGAAAGTCAAGCGATGCGACATTAGTCGGGGTGTTCGTAGACTTGTCAGCGTGAACGTCGTTGCGGAACCGAGTTATACCGAGAGTGGGGCCCTGCTGCTCGACGGCAACCGTCTTCGCGATCTGACCGTGGGGCGCCTGAGAGCCCGCATCGAAGCAGCTGGCTCTCCATCAATTTGTCTAGCGACAGTGCTCGTTGGTGATGATGCCCCAAGCCGGGTGTACGTCAAAATGAAGCACCGAAAGGCAACTGAAGCTGGGATCATCTCCCGTGGTGTTGAACTGCTTAACTCGGCCACTCAGCAAGAGGTCGAGCAGGCTGTAGCTGAACTCGTCGCTGACTCGAATATTCATGGAATTTTAGTGCAACTCCCGCTTCCAGACCACCTTGACGCCGAGCCCGTGCTTGCAATGCTGCCACCAGAAAAAGACGTCGATGGCTTGACCGATCGTTCACTCGGACGACTCGTCCGTGGGCTTCCCGGACATGCTCCGTGCACGCCGCTAGGGGTGATGAGGCTGATCGATTCTTACGGTATTGCAACAAGTGGCCAGCGGGCGGTCGTTGTAGGCCGCTCGACACTGGTCGGCCTGCCGCAGATGTTGCTCCTTAGTCGTCGTGGTGCGGATGCGACGACAACTCTTGCGCACTCTCGCACTCGCGACCTGATGTCTGTGTGCCGAGAGGCTGACATCATCGTTGCGGCGGCTGGTCAGGCTGGCATCATCACTGCCAACCATGTTCGCCCCGGGGCGACGGTGATCGATGTCGGCATTTCACGCAGTGAAGACGGAATCGTTGGTGATGTGCTGTTTGATGAGGTGCAGGCGATCGCAGGGGCGATTACTCCGATGCCCGGCGGCACCGGGCCAATGACAATCGCATGTCTGCTCGAGAACACCCTTGCTGCGGCTGAAATGGCCGGAGTCTCCTGCTGAAAGTCGATAACGCAGCAAAAAAAGTTGGGGCGACCGCAAGTCGTACGGTGCCACAGGCAATGCAGAGTGCGCGTGGTGCTCACCAATTGCATCATGAGACGTCGAGGTTCGCAAAAAGAGTGAAATTTCGATCGTTCTCTCATTGCGTTGAGCGAAGCCGATGATGCGGTTTGAAGGCTTGGGAAGTAGCGTCGGATCATATGGTCTCCGAACTCGTGAATCGCTTTGAAAGTGTCCAACAAGTCCGAGATGGGCTTCGCGACATCAACTACCTTGCCGATGATGGCATCGCAGGAGTTGCTTACCTCGCAGACCGACTAGGAAAGCCCGTTCTCGTGGAAGGTCCTGCAGGTACGGGCAAGACACAGCTTGCGAAATCCGTTGCAGAGTTCACTGGTGCTCGCCTTATTCGTCTGCAGTGCTACGAGGGCATGGACGAATCAAAGGCATTATTCGAATGGAACTACAAAAAGCAGCTCCTCCGCATTCAGGCTGACAAAGCATCGGATTCATGGACGGATATCCACGATGACATCTTCTCTGATGAATTTTTGTTGACTCGCCCGCTCCTCGAAGCCATAACGGCCGACGATCCGGTCGTGCTGCTCATTGACGAAGTTGACCGAGTCGAGGTTGAAACCGAAGCTTTACTGCTTGAGATTCTCTCGGAGTATCAGGTGTCAATTCCTGAGTTGGGAACAATCGAAGCAAAGCAGATTCCGCTGGTATTCCTCACCTCGAATAACACCCGCGAGTTGTCTGAAGCACTGAAGCGCCGCTGCCTTTTCCTGCACGTCGATTACCCCTCAATGGAGCGTGAACGTGAAATCGTGTTGGCGAAGGTGCCAGGAGTCACCGAAAGCCTTGCGGAGCAAATTGCCCGAGTTGTTCGCTCCATTCGCTCACTCGACCTGAAGAAGGCGCCGAGTGTGTCGGAAACGCTCGACTGGGCTCGCACGCTGTTGCTGCTCAACATCGAGACCATCGATGAAACGGTTGCAAAAGAGACATTACATATCCTGCTGAAATACCAGACCGACATCGCCAAAGCTGCGAAGGACTTGTCGGTCGACGAGTGAGGACACGTTCATGAGCTCCACCGAAACACGGTCGATGCTCGACCTGCTCAACGGCTTCGTGATCCAACTGCGAGAGGCCGGGCTTCCCGTCAGTTTGACGGAGAACCTCGACGCGATGGACGCGGTCCAGCACATCCCAATTGAAGATCGCGAAGCGTTCAAATATGCCCTTGGCGCGACACTCATCAAAAACCAGGCGCACTGGCGGTCGTTTGAAACGGTGTTTGAGGTGTATTTCAGCCTTCGTGGACCCGAGTACAAACTGGCGAATGCAGATGGTGAATCATCCGAACTTGATGACCTGTGGCGCGAGATGCAAGACGCGTCTCAGGAGGGTGACGGTAGTGGCGGAGCGGGTTCGCTAGACGCCTTAACCCCAGAAGAGATTGCCCACCTGTTGATGCAAGCGTTGATGCAGGGCGATCAAGCATTGATGAAAGCTCTTGCCCGACAGGCAGTGCAACGCTTTGCGGGCATGGAGCCAGGCCGGCCTGTCGGCGGCACCTACTACCTCTATCGCACCCTTCGTAACCTTGATCTCGATGGCATGCTCGCAAAAATGGTTGACGCTGCAAACCAAGGTCAAGCAAGTGATTCCGGGCGCCTCGAACAGCGTTTAGAGCGTGAAGAGTTTGAGCACCGCATCACCGAATTTAAAGCCGAAGTGGAAGCAGAAATTCGCCGTCGCCTTGTCGCCGATCGTGGTGCAGAAGCAATGGCGAAGACGCTGCGTAAGCCATTGCCCGAAGACGTCGAATTTATGCACGCCTCCCGTGAAGAGATGGTGAGCCTTCGGAAAGCGCTTCAGCCTCTCACCCGAAAGCTTGCAGCACGGCTTGCTCGAAAGCGTAAGCATGGTCGCAAAGGCCCGCTTGACTTCAGAAATACTGTCCGGCATTCGTTGAGTTACGGCGGTGTTCCAGCCGAGCCGAAATTCAAATATCCACGTCCTGCAAAACCAGAATTGATGGTGGTGGCAGATATTTCCGGGTCGGTGGCTGCATTCGCCCGCTTCACCCTCATGTTGGTGTACGCGATTTCAAACCAGTTCTCGAAGGTGAGATCGTTCGTGTTCATCGACGGTATCGATGAAGTCACTGATTACTTCAAGGCAACTGAAGACATCACCGAGGCGATTCATCGTGTTAACACCGAGGCCGACGTGGTTTGGGTTGATGGGCACTCCGATTACGGCCATGCGTTCGAAGTGTTTTGGGAGCGCTACGGCAAGGATATCAGTCCGAAAACGACGGTGTTGCTGCTCGGTGACGCACGCAATAACTATCACGCCAGCCAGTCATGGGTCATTAAAGAAATGCGAATGAAAGCACGGCATGTCTACTGGTTGAACCCTGAACCGAAGTCATATTGGAATACGGGTGATTCGATTGTCGGCGAGTACGGCAATTTCACCGACGGCGTGTATGAATGCCGCAACCTCCGGCAGCTCGAGGGCTTCGTCGAAAAACTTGCATGATGCGCTTACCTACATCGGAGAGATGACAAGCGATTGAACGGCCCGGCCTACCGGGCCCTGCTCGTCAAATAAAAGAGCATCTGCCATTCCGATGCCGTCGGAACTCCAATGCGAGGTCGCTTCCGATCTGAACCATTCTCCGATTGGCTCTCGGTGCAGGTGAATACTGAGGTCAGTGTTCATGAAGCCAAAATTGAGCGGCTCGCCATTACGAGAAATTGCGTTACCGCAGTCGGCGAGCGGGCAGATTTGTTGAAATCCTGATGATGGGGCGTTCGTGAAGATAGGCACGCTTCGAAGCCATATCGATGTTGGTCCGGTTGAGTTGTCGTGGCCTTTGGGGTAACGGGTTTCTACGCCATCAATAAAGCCGACCAATCCGTGACGGGTGGCATCAAGGACGAATGGCCCCGGCGTTGACGCCTCAAGCGGAATCGAGTTCACTGCGATTGTGGGAATGTCCGGCTGCGGGGCTCGAGAGGCAAGGTGAGCGCCGTGACTTACAGCGATGAGAGCATCATCGAGATTGCGCAGCTCGATCATGCTCGTCGCCACGGTGCGTCCAGGTTTGGTCACTGTTGCTCTCAGGGTGAATCCGGCCATTGGAATCGGTTTCATAATCTCTGTTGTGAGGCGAACGAGCCGTAGGTCAGGAAGAGCCTGTTCGGCGGCGCGAGCAATCGCACCATTTGGTGGTCCGGCGTGGCACGAGTCGGGATCCCACGGGCCTCGGCACAATGACGTTGGACGAAGTACCTCTGTGCCGTCCGGTTGAGTTTCGATCTCAATAAACCCTGCTGGTTTGTCAGATGATGGCATAACTTGATGATGGCTCACTTTTTCGGTGAGTCGCTTGTTGGCATTGCAGAATTCTTGAAGACTGGCAGGATAGACGAGTGGGACAGCGTTGGACGGTCGTTGGTGGGGGAGTTGCCGGATCGGTCATTGGTGCACGGTTGGCGGAGGCGGGAGCGGCAGTCACGCTTGTCGAACTCGGGGCCGATGGCGCGACGCCAGATGACATACATGAAGCGGCACAGATTCGAGGTCGCACGATCGACGGCTTGCGTGTGCGGCGTGTTGAGGATGGACCCTACGTCTCGTATACCGCAGGCTCGGGCCTCGGCGGAGGGTCAGCAATTAATGCCGGGCTTGCATCGAATACCGGTCCGTTCTTTTTGCCACATCGACTGCCAGTGGAAGGTGAAGGAATCAACCGACGAGTGCGTCGAAATGGCTCACGCGCATCGGTTGCTGAGGTGTATTTCAAAGAATCGCAATCAAAGATGGAGATTCGGACAAGCACGGCAGTTGAACGTGTCCTCATGGACGATGGACAGGCCTGCGGTGTTGAACTCAACTCTGGAGAGATCGTGGAGGCTGATCGCGTTGTCCTTTGCGCCGGAGCGTTAATGTCACCGTTGTTGTTAATGAGGTCTGGGTGCGCCGTTGAGGGCCTTGGTCGTCGACTCCAGGACCATCCGAGCGTTGCCCTTAAATATCGAAATGATGGCTTGCCCTCATCAATCTTGACAGCGCAACGCGCTGGCGGGGTGCAGATCATTGAAACCGTCGTGGGTGATGAGGTGTGGGTTGTGCCAGCGCTCATGCGCCCAACTTCAACTGGCGTCACCGGTGCCAACGACAAAGGGGAGATTGAGGCGCAGTTTCGACTTTGCCAACACGCAGGCGAGCGACAACTGCTGTCGGCTGCGGTGACAAAAGTTGCTGCCGAACATGCTCACCGCAAGGGTCTCGACGTTCCAAGACCTGGTTGGGAAGCCGAGTGGCTCATGGATCGACTCGCCTCGACAACACCGGTGTATAGCCATGCAACCGGCGGGTGTTGCATGGGTGAGGTAACCGATCGCCTTGGGAGAGTGAAGGGAACTGAAAACCTTTTTGTTGCTGATTCGTCCGTCTTCCCTGCGATCCCGTCGGTTAATCCGATGGTTCCCACAGTTCAACTCGCCGAAACGCTCAGTGATCGCTGGAGAGACTCAGGGCTCGTTTCTGGCTGACCTTTATCGCAACTACCCAGCCTGCGAGAATTGCGAGCGAAAACACGAACCACTGAATCGCATACGACAAATGGTTCCCTTCGCTGAGGTCGGGAGCGATCACTGGTTCTGGGATACCCGGCACCTCTGAGGGGTTTGAAGAGAGCAGGTTCATGTACACCGGGAGAAGGTCACCCGGAATTTGAGAATCGAGGCGCGACAGATCGAGCCGTTGTACTTCGGTAATCACTCCCTCTGATGGATCTCGTGCTCCGAGTAGCGATCGTTCCTGGCTCGGATGAAGCCGTCCGGTGACCTCAACCGTTACGGAGGGAACATCCGGTGCTTCGACACCAAGCGGCACAAAACCGCGGCTCACAAGAAGCACCCGCGAGTCCTCAAGGCGCAACGGCACTACAAGATTGTCGCCAGCGCGACCATTCTGCGACCGATTGACAACGCGAATTGCGTGCTCAGGAAGGTAGGTGCCCGAGACAGTGGCTGACTTCCATTCGATATCTGCTGCGAGCACGTCGGCACCATCGCTGTCATTCACGACACCATCTGGGACGAGAACGTTTAAGGAGACAGCAGGTTCACTGAAGCGTTGTTCGACGACAGCATTGAACGTTTGGCGCTCGTCGAGTCGACGAAGTTGCCAAAGGCCCAGGTTGAACAGAGTGACCGCCGCAATAATCACAACAAGGTGAAATGCAATCCACTTCGGTGAGAGAAACAGTGCCCAACGACTTCGCATAACAAATTTGACCGTATCTGGCCAAGGTGCATCATGCGAGTCTGCGCGAGAATAAGGCCGTGACATTTGACCCAGCCGACTTCACCATTTCTCACCGAGAAAAGATCGAGTGGATGCTCGAGACCAATGGATGGGCGCTCGAGGCGGTCCGGCAGTCGGTTGATGATGCTCAAGCGACCCCTGCTCATGCGTATTCGATCGGAGTTACTGCCCTCACCGGTTTTCCTGAAATTCTTGTTGTCGGGCTCGCACCGGCGACGGCGAATGATGTCATCAGCGTTGCGGTAGATGCTCTCAAAGGCGGGGCTGATATTCCGACTGGATGCGAGCTAGTGGGATTGCTCGATGGTGAGCAGCGGTGCGCATTTACCTTGCTCAGCGACGAAGTCGCCGCCTCGTGGTGTCCGGCGCTCGAGGAGTTCAGCACTCAGTCAATTTCCGTCGTGCAGATGCTGTACCCCGACCGGCAGGGCTTTTTGCCATATGAAGCGGGCTACGAACAGCGGATGCGCTACGCCCAACCAGTCATTGGAGAGATGTGACGTCACCGACCGACCTGCCGGCGCTGATATTCGATGGTGACTGTGGGTTCTGCACCTCCTCGGCGAACAGGGTTCGAGAGTGGTTGAGGCTCCCACGAGTAGAACCATGGCAACATGCAGATCTTCTGCGGCTCGGACTCACATCGCATGAATGCAACGAGGCTCTTCAATGGGTTGGTCTCGATGGGGAGATCCACAGCGGTCATGCTGCGGTCGCTGCGGCAATGCGGTTTCGTGGCGGCCTGTGGGGGGTGCTCGGGCGAGTGATCCCGCTGCCGGGAATCAGCTTTCTTGGAAGTGCTGCGTATCGCGTCATTGCACGCAACCGACACCGTTTGCCGGGAGGTACTCCAGCGTGTGCGACTGATCGAACGAGCGCAGTCGACGACGACTGCGGTGACCCTTGATGAAGACTCCCGTGCATTCACCGTTGAATACTGCTAGCGTTTGAAACGCATTCAGAGCGGTCGGAGTCGTAGTGCTCTTGGCCCGGCAACCTGGGTTCGCCCCCAAGGTGCTTGCACACGATGTGCGATGCGGTCGGATACCCGGCAAACCGGCGCCGATTCGCTCAGATGCACAGTGCCGTTGTGTTGCTGAACGCGAGGAGGTGAAGGAAATGTCTGAAGATCTGCCAGTAACGGGAGCCTGGGCGCCAGGAGACCACGTTGGTCGTCGTCAGTTCTTTACCTTTGCTGACGATCGACCATTCGCTCTTGACTCAGGGTCAGTACTGCAGTCGGTCACGCTCGCCTACGAGACGTGGGGTGAACTCAACAGCGATGCGTCTAATGCAATCCTCATATGCCATGCCTGGACTGGTGATTCCCACGCTGCTGGCCGAGCCGAACTTGGACACCCTGCCCCGGGCTGGTGGGATGCCTTGATTGGGCCGGGGCTAGCAATTGATACAAACGATTTTTTTGTGGTGTGCTCGAATGTGCTCGGTGGCTGTCAAGGTTCGACAGGGCCTGCCTCTATCGACCCAAACAGTTCCGATGGGTCGCCGTATGGCCCCCGATTTCCAGTGGTCACCATTCGTGACATGGTTCGTGCTCAAGAACGTTTATCTCGACATTTAGGCGTCGATCGTTGGGCATCGGTGATCGGCGGATCGATGGGCGGCATGCAGGTGCTCGAATGGGCGGCGACCTACCGACGCCGTGTCGGCTCAATTATCCCGATTGCGACGTGCCTTCAGGCATCAGCTCAACAGATCGCATGGGGAATGATCGGCCGAAGAGCGATCTCAATCGATCCAAAATGGCAGGGTGGCGACTACTACGACGCTGCGCCCGGGCAGGGCCCAGCCGAGGGGCTTTCGATCGCTCGTCAAGTTGCTCAGGTGACCTTTCGGAGCGACAATGTTTTCACTGAACGTTTTGGTCGCGCAGTTGCCGATCGTTCCACTGGCGATCGCTTCGGTCTCTGGCAAGAATTTCAGGTTGAGAGTTACCTCAACTACCACGGCGAAAAACTCGCTCGCCGTTTTGACGCAAACAGTTACTTGCTGATTTCAAAGGCAATGGATCTTCACGACGTTGCGTGGGGACGTCAGTCGGTTGAGCGAGCGTTGCGTGATGTTGACATGCCATGCCTCTCAATTGGTGTCACGAGCGACATCTTGTATCCGGCATACCAACAGCAGCAGATTGCTGATGCGTTTATCGCTGCCGGTGCGCCCACCGAATTTGTGGAGATTGACTCTCCTCACGGGCACGACGCCTTTCTCATGGAAACTGAGCAGATGAGCGCTCCAATTGCGGCCTTCCTGAACCGCCTCGACTAAACGGCATGCCAGAAGGACTTGAAGCCGCGATCTATGCCGATGCTGCAGGTGAACTCGCTGGGCATTTGGTTACGTCCATCGAGGTTGATGATCGCTGCACCGACTCGAGTGAGTTGTCGATCCTTGTCGGCCAGCGAGTGCAAGGTGTGCGTCGGCATGGTAAACGAGTTGCGCTCATGCTCGATGACGATCAACTCGAATTGTTCTTCGGCATGACGGGACGCGTGATCATCAATGACGTTGCACCAATCGGTGCGCTTGAATACGGGCCGGCATCTGAGCGACCAGAGTGGGATCGGCTCAAGTTGACAACCGATGTCGGTTCGTTGCGCGTCAACGATCCGCGACGTTGGGCTCGATTTACGCTCAACCCTGACTGGTCAACTCTTGGTGTCGATTTCATCGCCGATGCACATCAACTTGATGATGTGCTCGACCGGCAGCGGCGTCGTACGGCTGCGGTGAAGTCAGTGCTCCTTGATCAACGGGTTATCGCCGGGCTTGGAAACATGTTGGTCGATGAAGTTTTGTTCTCGGCGGGCATCGACCCGTGTCGTGTGTTTGCGACTCTCAGCGTCGACGAACGACGCAAACTTTCGCCTCATATTTCGGCAGTCGTTACTCGACTGGGTGAACGAGGAGGAAGCCACACCGGAGTGCTGAGCCCAGAAGTTCGAGCAAGCCTTCCGGCATGCCCGGTTGACGGGGCTCCTCTCTCGCGTGTGAAGGTCTCCGGGCGAACCACAATCTTTTGTTCGTTCCACCAGCGCTAGGTCTGGCACACTCAAAGAGTGGAGGTCAGGGAGACGGTCGCATTGTGGGCAGCCGACGTGTCCGTTGGTGATTCTTCGGCGTCGGCCACGGTTGCTGTCATCATTGTTGTCCTCCTCGGCTTGGCTGTCGGACTTGGCGCGCTGGCCGTTTGGCTGTGGAGGGTTACGGCAGTCGACAGTCTTTCGCTTGTGGTGCTTGAGCAAATGAGCTCACGGCGATACCAAGATGCTGACGCCGACGAGCGAACCGCACTTCGAACCTCAGCGATTCCGGTCATCGCAGATGACACCGAGATTGATGACGAAGTACGATTTGAAGAATGAGCGATTCTCAACCAGGCCTTGATATTGACGGAATGTTGGAGCGCTTCAAGGAGCGTGCTCTTGCGGTGAAGCAGCGTCCTCTTCCGCCGGTAGCCGGCGATGAGCGGAAAGCGTTTATCGATCAGGCCAAGCAGGACTACATGGATTTTGCAATTATCGGAGATGCATCTTGGGAGCTGACCGACGGTGTGTTAACGCTTACGGTAGATCTTCGTCCGGGCGGCGACTCCGAGATCTGATCGATTTGGCGGGTGTCCGCTAAGGGCACCGGGCTGGTAGATTTCTCTGACACAACGCGGACGTGGCTCAGCTGGTAGAGCATCACCTTGCCAAGGTGAGGGTCGCGGGTTCGAATCCCGTCGTCCGCTCTCTGCAAAGGCGCTCGAACTTCCGGGCGCCTTTGTCATTTCTACGTCGTTCTTGAGCGGGTTACGTTTCCACAACGGAGTCTCACATACATGGTCACCTTTGATTTCATGTTGTGCGACATACAGAAGCGAATTATCCGCAGAGGGGGACCGAAGTGAAAATCACATCAGCAAGGCGAGGCACCGACATTATTTTCGGAGTGGTGAGTGGTAGCGAACTCGCAGATCTCAGTGCATCGTTTTCATCTCCTCAAGAGCTGGTCGCAGAAGTACACGCAGAAGGCGGTCGTAGTCGTGTTGATTCGATGGCCGCTGAGGCGGCAAGGTTCAATCTTGATGATGTGACGTTGTTGCCTCCGGTGCCATTTCCGCGCCGAATCCTTTGTGTAGGTAAGAACTACGCGGCCCACATCGCGGAATCTGACCAAGCGGCTTCGGCCACGCCACATCCGGCGATCTTTACCCGGTTCCCTAGCTCTCTTGTCGGTCATGGCGAACATCTCGAGCGTTCACGAGTAAGCACGAGCTACGACTACGAGGGTGAACTTGCCATCATCATCGGCCAGCCGACAAGGTATGCCACGCGAGACGACGCTCTTGACGCGATCGCCGGATACACCTGCTTTATGGATGGCACGATGCGAGATTTCCAGCGTCATACCTCACAGTTCGTTCCGGGAAAGTCGTTTGACCGTTCTGGAGCTTGCGGTCCGTGGATGGTGACCGCTGATGAGATTGCTGACCCGTACGCGCTCACGTTGACAACACGAGTCGACGGCGAAATCGTTCAACAGGCTTCGACCAGCCTGCTCATTCACGACCTAGAAGCGGTCATCATCTACTGCTCGATGTTTACGACGCTCGAGCCTGGCGACATCATCGCCACCGGCACTCCGGGCGGTGTCGGCTATGTGAAGGAGCCGCCGTTGTGGCTTGAACCCGGCCGCCAGGTCTCAGTTGATGTCACCGGAGTAGGCATGCTTGTCAATACGGTGATCGACGAACCCAGGTGGCAGTAAAGAGCACCTGTATGAAACAGGGTTATTAGATCGCTGAGTTGAACTCATCCCAGTACGGCTGACGCAGCTCTCGCTTCAGTATCTTCCCTGAACCCGTTTTTGGGAGTTCGTCTGTCCAAGAAACGCTCCGAGGAATCTTGTAACTCGCAAGATGTGTTCGGGCATGTTGATCGAGCAATTCTTTGGTCACTTCTGTCATTCCGTTTTGCACGACGACCGCGTGAACAATTTCTCCCCAATCTTCGCTCGGAATTCCAAACACTGCGGCCTCTAAGATGCCGGGGTGCTGCTCTAAAGCGGCCTCAATCTCTGCCGGATAAATGTTCATTCCTCCCGAGATGATCATGTCTTTCTTGCGATCGCAGATGTAGATGAATCCTTCATCGTCAATGTATGCGATGTCGCCGACGGTCTGGAACCCGTCACGGTGATCTTCCATGAACTTGTCGTTCTGCTTGTAATAGTCACTGAACACCGATGGTGAACGAACGAAGAGCTCCCCGGTGTGTTCTGGGCCTATTCCTTCAACGATGTTGCCATCATCGTCGTACAGCCTAATTTCGACCATTGGGGAGGGTTTGCCGCATGACCCGGGCTTACGGAGCTGGTCTTCGGGTCGAAGAATGGTGTTCACTCCAAGTTCGGTTGAGCCGTAGACCTCGAAGAGCGAGTGAGCGGGGAAGTGGCTGAGATACTGCTGCTTAAGAGCAAAACTCCATGGGGCGGCATTTGCAATCATCACCCGCATCGATGACACGTCGTAGTTTGCAATCGTCTCATCTGGGAGGTTGCAGACCATCCGAATTGGAGTTGGAGCGGAGAATGTTGAGGAGCAGCGGTACTTGTCGACGAGCCGAAGCCAGTCTTCGGCATTGAACTTGCGTTGCACGACGACGGTTTGGCCCATGTTGACGGCAATGCTCATGAACCCCGCAGGGCCTGAATGGTAGAGCGGGCCGGTTGTGAGGTAAGTGTCGTCCACCCGGTAGCCGATGTGTTCGAGCATGGCAAGCATTTGTGTTGGGTCCGTCGCCCTCTGACGAAATGCGCCTTTTGGTTTTCCGGTTGTTCCCGAGGTGTAAATCATCGTTGCGCCGTCTGCGGTTTCCGCCGGAGGCTCAGGCGGAGATGACGTTGGCATTGAACTTATTTCCCCATCGACCGACACGAACCATGAATCAGATGCTGGGAGTTCACCGTCGAAGACGAGAACTTCTCTGATCTTTGGGATGCCCTCACGAATCCGTTCCAGCATCGGAGCAAAATCTGCATCGACATACACGATCTCAGCGTCGCAGTGATCAATGACGTATGCCGCTTCGTCATCAGAGAGTCGGTAGTTCAGTGGTACCGCTGTGGCACCAATCTTTCTCGCAGCGGACATGACTGCGACAACGCCAATCGAATTCTGTCCGCACCAGACCACCCGGTCTCCAGGTTTCATGCCGTGGCCGACCAAAAGATGGCCGAGTTGGTTGGTGTAGTGATCAAGTTCGGCATACGTGATCGTGAGCACGTTGCAATCCGGGCGGTCATCAATGACCGCAGGACGGTCGCCGAAGTTCTGAGCGTGAGCATTCAATATGTCTGCCATCTCCCAAGACTGTCACACTGGGAAAGGCGAATATTCGTTGGGCATCGGCGCTCGGAACGCTCGATGTCTAGTCTCAAGAGATGCTTGACCACATAGTTTTTGCAACGCCAGATATTGCTATGAGTTCAGAGTGGATCGCCGACCTTACCGGCGTCATCGCCTCTGAGGGTGGCCCTCATGTCAATAACGGGACACGAAATCGGTTGTGTTCCTTTGGCGACACCTACCTTGAGATCATCGGGCCTGACCCAGAGCAAGGTGACCCAGGTGTGCCGCGATCGTTCGGAATTGATGAGTTAGAGACCCATCGGGTCGTTACATGGTGTGCTCGACAACACGATCTGTCATCGGTGGTTGCTTCAGGTGCAGAGGTGGGTCTTGGCTACACCGAGCCTGTAGCGATGCGACGGGTTGCCCCCGACATGACACTTGACTGGCATTTGAGTCTGCCGACGGGAGACACCGAGGGCGGAATTTTGCCGTTCTTTATTGATTGGGGTCAATCGAGACACCCATCGGAAACTGCTGCGCCCGGACTCCTCGTTGCCGAAATGCACGGCCTTCACCCTGATCCAGAGCGCGTCAATGATTTGCTTGCTGCACTCGGGGAGAATATGGAGGTCGAACGCGCTGACTCGCCGGGACTTCACGTCGAATTGTCCGGCCCTTCAGGCTCTATAGTGCTGCCCAACTAATCGTTGCCTCTGTATGTAGTCGGAGGTATCTAGGTGAACCCGGCCTAGGCGAGGCAACTCAGTGGTTTGCCGCCGTTGTACGCAACCATGTCGCCGATTGCGGCAACGATGTTGATCGTGCTTCCAGGCTCAGCACCGTGTAGTTCGAACATTGCTCGGTGAAGGTTGCCGACGATTCGCTCTGGGTCAGTGAGTTCTCCAAATTCGCGAAGGTCGGTTTCTCTCGCTGCCTCGAGGGCACTTACCTCATCTGCAATTGATCGTTGGGCGAGGTCGAGAATGAAGTTGTCGTAGGCCCGAAGTTGATCGATGACCGTGAGGTCGCAGACAGGTCCGTGCCCGGGGACGACCACATCGGCATCAAATTCGCTGAGCCGATCGAGTGCCGCGAGTGAGCCAGTAACCGAGCCCATCACCATGAATGGTGTTCCGCCGTTGAAGACGAGATCTCCCGTGTAGAGCACCTTTCGGTCGGGCAACCAGACCACGATGTCGTTGGTCGTGTGGGCAGGGGTTCCGATGTAGTGAAGTTCTGCTCGAATATCGCCGCAATATACATCGATGTGATCGTCGAACGTCACCATTGGCGGCTCGATTTGAATGTTGCCCCAATCAACGGGTTCAAATACGCCCTCAAAATGTGGAAGACCGGCTTCAAGAATTGCCTCTCGGCATCGACGATGGCCAATGATTGCGGCTGGTTTTGTTAGCCAATTTCCGTGGGTGTGATCGCCATGATGATGTGTGTTTACAACGGTTCGTATTGGGCCTGAGTCGAGGCACTCAACTGCTTCAAGAAAGAGGTTCGTGCGGCGTTCGGTTGAGCAGGTATCGACGATGACGGTGTCGCCCCCGTTGGCAAGAATTCCGCAGTTGTTGATCCACCACGATCCGTCTGGCTGGATATATGCAAAGACGCCGTCGTCGATATTGACGACTTCTGGTGGCTCAATGTGGCCGTGATCATGTCCGAGGTGACGACTCATATCTGAACGGTACGAAAGTCGTCAAGCGAGGTCAACAGTTGCGACAATGTGGCAATGAGCGAGATTGAACAGCGAGTGCTTGACGTCGTGACCGCAACCGGTGTGCCATTCGAGGCAATGCCATGTGATCCCGATCTCGCCGATACAGCGGAGTTCTGTGAGCATTATGGGTTCTCGCCCTACGACTCAGCGAACACGATCGTCGTCGCCTCGAAGGGTGAGTCGCCCGTGTTCGCCGCATGTGTCGTGCTTGCAACGAGCCGGCTCGACGTCAATGGGGCCGTTCGAAAACGGCTTGGGGTGAGAAAAGTCTCATTTGCTCCGGCTGACCTCACCGCAGAGGTGACGGGAATGGTGATGGGTGGTGTAACGCCCTTTGGCCTTCCCCACACGATTCCGCTGTGGATCGATGCTGCGGTGATGGAGCGCGAACGCATCGTTGTTGGTGGGGGAAGTCGGGCGCTGAAAATTGTTGGTGCCCCTGAGATGCTCGTCGAGTTGCCGAATGCTGAGGTTGTCGAAGGGCTCGCTCGGCCGATGACGTGAACTATTGGGCCTAGAGGTCTGGAGCGCTCTTATGGAGGCGACGAAATGATGCTCGACTTCCGCCAGAACATGGCCCACCAGGAGTTCCTAGGGGTTGCTTAGGGACCTGCTTTTGCGAGGCTGGGAGTACTGAGTGCTAGGTTTTTAACATTAAGCGGTCTGTCGTTGTGTGCTTAGCCTTAGGCGTCGCCATAGGGATTTCAAGTTGTGAAGACTCAGGCTCTTTGGGGAGTTCTTCTGAGCAGAACGAGGCAGAGACCGAGGTTGAATCGGCTCAGATCGTTGCGGAGTCCTCTGAAAACGAAGAGCAAACAGCTGATGGCGAAGACAATTCATCAACGAACTTGAGCGACGAGTTCTCTGCAGAACTGTTGGCAGAGCACCCTTTTGACTGTTTGAACCAGGAACTCGATGTATTCGTAAACGTCTTCGGTATTTACGTGATTTCTCATTCCAGTATCCCGAGAAAGTACATCGAGCATTCCGCCAATGTTGTTGCCGAATTCATGGACAATGACGCTGACGGTGTCGTCGATGATCCCGAAGTTCACCGCTTCTTAGTAGACAACAACTTTGTTGTGCCCGTTTGGACTGAAGAACTGCGAGAAAGGGTATTTCCTTCTTTAAGGGGCTCGTTTTGTGAAGACAACCTTGGCTGGGCCGCCAGTATGTACTTCGGCGAGGACAGCTGGGCATTCGGCGGAGTAAGACAAGCGGGCTCGTGGGATACCAATCTCGAAGAAATTTGGCATGTCCTCTCCATGGGTTGGTACCACACGTATCCGGAATATTTCGGAGATGAGCCCGGCAGCCGCCTCGCCGACGCCATGGACTCCGCACGCGGAGGGCAGTTTCGAACCGTTCCTGCAAGCTACCCAGAGTCGGCGTGGTACCGCTATGACGACAATTCGTGCGACTATTACTGTCAAATCCACGAATACTTCTATTGGATCTTGATGGCAAATATTGATGCACTGAGCCCGGAATACACGAACAAATGTGCAGACAGTGAAGATGAGTGGTTCCTCTGCACGAGAGCTGAATTGCAGCAGATAGACCCTCTCGCATACGATTTACTGAACAACCAAGGATTCAACCTCCCAACAAATATTCCTGTAGGGGACTACCAGCGTCGAGTGACTGGCGCCCAAGTCAATCGAAGTTGAGAGGCCGGGAGTGGGAAGGGCGTTGTGATACGCCCGGCTTTGTTAGTGGTGCCTTGCTCAGGGGTGGCCGCAGAAGTGTTTCTGCTCAGGCCCACAAGAGTGAACACGCCAAATTGGCTCCTTCAGTCGTCGTCCCTTGAAAGCGAAGTAGCACGAATTAAGGTTCGAGCATGACAACCTCTTCGTTGTTCATCATCTTGTCTGGAATCGCTCTTGGCTTTGTGCTGGCGAAGAAATGGAAAGAGCGATCAGAAAAGAACCAGCGGCCAAACTGAACACGCAAACGTTGTCGCTATGCCATACAGGCTCGTGATCAAGCCGTGAGTAAAGATGTGCTGATTCGAGAGCGACCAACTGCACGACATACATTGCTGGGTAACCGGCCCTCGGGCACATTCACGATGAAGGAGTTGTCGTCATGAGCGATCAAGCAGCAGTAGTAACCGAAGTACGAGGTCGAGTTCTCCTCATCACCTTGAACCGACCCGATCAGATGAATGCGGTCAACACAGATCTTGCACAAGGCCTTGTGGCAGCTGTTCGTGAACTCGATGAGAACCCCGAACTCACCGCTGGGGTGCTGACGGGTGCAGGCCGCGGATTTTGTGCAGGAATGGACCTCAAAGCATTCCTCACCGACGGACCTCCAATTGGGTTCAACGAGTTTCTAGAAAACGGTGCGAAGAAGCCGCTCATCGCCGCAGTTGAAGGCTTCGCCTTAGCCGGTGGCCTTGAAGTTGCGTTGACCTGCGACCTCATTGTTGCCGCCGAGGGTGTGAAACTTGGAATCCCCGAAGTCGGTGTTGGGCTTCTCGCCGCAGGCGGAGCGTTGCTCCGGTTACCAAGTCGTGTTCCGTATGCGGTCGCAATGGAGATGGCGCTGACGGCAGATCCGATTACTGCGGAAAAAGGCGCAGAGTACGGGCTTGTTTCTCGGGTGACCAAAAAAGGTGGGGCGGTCGAGGGAGCGATGGAACTTGCAGATCGCATCGCTCGGAACGCGCCGCTTTCGGTTGCAGCATCGAAGCAGATGATTCAGGCGGTTCAGGGTCGAACCGAAGCCGAGTTTTGGGAGCACCAACGCCCGGTCATGGCTGCAGTGTTCTCATCAGAGGACGCCAAGGAGGGCCCAAAGGCCTTCGCAGAAAAGCGCCCGCCATCTTGGTCGGGTCGTTGAGGCACTGCGTTGCGGTAGTCATTAGAGGCTTGGGCGCCAGGCCTTAGCGAAAACCGTGAGTTTTCTGTAGGTGATTCGTGCGTAGCCGTTTCGCGCATGTCAAACTGCTGTTGTGCGAATCGATGCGAATTTTTATGGTGGAGTACCAATGCCTGATGCCGGCTACGGGGGGCCAGAGCCCGTAGACCGCCGCTACGACAATCCAGACTTCATCGCTTGCTACGACAATCTGACGGCCTGGGCGAAAACGATGGACCGGCTTGGTTACGACACGATGTGGCTTACCGAGCACCATTTTCAATATGAAGGCTATGAGGTGACTCCGAACCTCATTTTGTTTGGGTTGCACCTCGCAAAGGAGACAGCGCGCCTACGCCTCGGACAAATGTTCAACATCGTTCCGCAATGGCATCCACTTCGTCTCGCAGAAGATGCTGCGATGATGCAGATACTCACCAATGATCGGATGCAATTCGGGGTTGGGCGCGGCACGGTTCCTCGTGAGGCTCAGTCGCTTGGTGGGGTCGTTGCGTCAGGTGACAACGAGATGTCTGCCGAACTTGATCGTGTCAACCGTGAGATCTTCGAGGAATCGATGGAGATCATCAAAGAGGCCTGGTACAACGAGCGCTTCTCGTTCACCGGCAAACATTTCGTGCTGCCTCCCCCTGGTATTCCGGACCGTGGTTCCACTGTCCAAGACCTCACGCTCATTCCGAAGCCGATCGCACCAATTGATGTTTGGCAGGCGGTCACCTCTCCGGCGACTCTCGAGTACACGGCCCGCGTCGGACATCACGCGGTCATGCCCGCTCGCGGCATCGAGAAAACGAAGACATGGTGGGACGAGTTCGGCACCAAGGCAAACGAGCACGGTTGGGAACTCGGTCAGGGTGATCGCCGCTGCTTAGCACTCAATGCTCACGTCGGCCGAACCTCTGATGAGGCCCGCAAAGGTGCACGTAATGCCCATGACGAATGGATCAAATTCTTATCGCCATACGGACGATTCCGCAGTTACTCGATGCCTGATGGATCTGAAACTCCGTTTGATCACAAACCAAGGCTTGAAGATTCGATCGATCAAGATGTGATGGCAATCGGGTCTGTCGAAGAAGTCGCGGACACGATGGGCCGTTATTGCGATGAGGTCGGCGTCGAACACTTCGTGCTGTTCTTCGATATGCCGGGCCTCACGCAAGAAGCGATGAACGAGCAACTTGAACTCATGGCGACTGAGGTTCTTCCCCTGATTGGTGTCGAACTGAATTCGTGAAATGCGGCACATTGTTGTTCTTGACGACCTTTCGCTCTCGGTCGATCGAGGCGGGAGCGGTCAGCCGTTCATCTGGGGTCACGGGTTAACCTCATCGATGTTTCTTGAACGGGAGTTGCTCGATTTCGACTGGGCTTCTATTGCCGCTCATAACGAGGTCATCAGATATGACGCCCGTGGCCACGGACGGTCAACGATGACACCAGAACTCAATGACTACTCCTGGCAGCGCCTCGCCGAAGATCAACTCGCTCTCGCCGACGCACTCGACGTGACGACTTACATTGCGGGAGGCGCGTCGATGGGGGCGGGCACTGCTCTCCATGCTGCCGTCGCAGCACCGTCTCGGATTACCGGTTTAGTATTGGTGATTCCGCCAACAGCGTGGGAGACTCGAGACGCTCAACGAGCGCTTTACCTTGAGCGTGCCGACTGCATTGCCAGCGGAAACATTGAGCGGGTGAACGAGGCGAGTCGGCAGATACCTCCGCCTGATCCTTTCGGGCCAGAATGGCATGACCGGATGGAACGCAACATGCGAACTGCCGATCACGAACGGATGGCACATGTGCTGCGAGGAGCAGCAACTGCTGACTTTCCGAGTCGAGATCAGGTGAGGGATATCTCAGTCCCCACCTTGATCCTGACTTGGTCAGGCGATGCCGGGCACCCGGTGAGAAGCGCGGAGGCTCTTCACAGTCTGATCTCCGCATCAGAACTCTCGATAGCGACTTCTGCAAATGACGTCGCAACGTGGTCGTTGCTAATTGCAGAATTCCTGGGCTCGCTGCAGTGAAGGTTTGGGACCACTGATGATGCAGTGTTTCGATGGGACGGTCAGAACAACTGTGATGCGAGCCCTGTTGAAAGCGAGCTATCAAGCCGAAGTAACGCCTCGCCGATCTCGGTATCTGGGACCGAATCACCTCTGCTTGTTGAAAGGACTGCGGCGATGACTTGACGTAAGTTAAAAGTGGAGTCAACAGTATTCAATACTGCAGAGAGGTGTAATCTTTCTGGAGAAAACCAAGGGAGTGCAGATGAGCAACAATGAGAAGTTTTATATAAACGGCGAGTGGGTTGAACCCCGGGGTACGGAAACCATCGAGGTCATAAATCCGGCTACTGAAGAGGCGGTGGGAACGATTCGCCTTGGTAATCATGATGACGTCGACGCAGCTGTCGCTGCTGCTCAGGAAGCATTCCATTCATTCTCACAAACTTCAGTCGAAGAACGAATGGATTTACTTAACAAAATCACCGAAATTATTGGAGAACGGTCGGGAGATCTTGCAGCGGCAATCACTTCAGAAATGGGTGCCCCGAACGGCTTGTCAAAGGCGGCTCAGGCAGGAACTGGGTTAGCTCATTTCGCAACAATGTCGGCGGTCTTAGCTAACTTTGAATTTGAAGAGGAGCGTGGTAAAACCCTCATTGTCAAGGAGCCAATAGGAGTTGTAGGGATGATCACTCCCTGGAACTGGCCGATCAATCAAATAGCTTGTAAGGTCGCCCCCGCCCTGGCAGCGGGCTGCACTATGGTCCTAAAACCATCCGAGGTCGCTCCCCTAAATGCCATCATTTTCGCGGAAATCATGCACGAAGCAGGCGTTCCCGCGGGGGTCTTCAACCTGGTCAATGGTGACGGGCCGACGGTGGGATCCTATATGTCATCCCATCCTGGGATTGACATGATGTCTTTTACTGGCTCGACCAGAGCTGGAATTGAAGTTGCGAGGAACGCCGCTCCGACCGTGAAGCGAGTTGCTCAGGAACTAGGGGGGAAATCGGCGAACATCATTCTTGATGATGCGAATCTTGAAGAATCCGTCGGTAAGGGCGCTTTCGGTATGTGCATGAACTCTGGACAGTCATGTAACGCTGGAACAAGGATGCTTGTCCCTAATTCGAAAATGGAGGAGGCGAAAGCTATAGCTAAAGCATCGATGGAGTCCATATCGGTCGGGGACCCGACTACCGACGGGACCACCATTGGACCCGTTGTTTCAGAGGTCCAATGGAACAAAATTCAAGCGCTTATCCAAGCTGGTATCGATGAGGGAGCAGAACTAGTTTGCGGAGGCACTGGAAGGCCAGAAGGCCTTGAGAAGGGCTTCTATGTAAGGCCGACGCTATTTGCAAATGTCACAAACGATATGCAAATAGCTCAAGAAGAGATATTCGGTCCCGTCCTTTCCATGATTGGCTACGAAAATGATCAAGAAGCCGTCTCCATCGCAAACGACACGGTGTTCGGGCTTGCTGGATATATTTCAGGGAGCCACGACCGCGCTGTAGAGATGGCCCGCCAAATTCGAACTGGAAATATGCACGTCAATGGTGCCGGTCCTGACTTCAATGCCCCATTTGGCGGGTATAAGCAGTCTGGGAACGGAAGAGAATGGGGTTCCCACGGCCTCGAAGAATTCCTTGAAGTTAAGGCGATTCTTGGGGGCGCGGGCTCTACCTGACTTGTTGAAATGCGATCGAACGCAGCTGGCCAGAGGAGCCGGATGACGGTCTGCCAAAAGCGTAAGAATTCTTTGAACCGAGCTTTTTACCGTGCGGCTGAGGGCACCAAGTAACCATCTAAGCGCGTTCGCTTGATGCCCACGATTTCCCCCAGTTGACGCGTCACTCTCGAGTGAGGGTCGATCGATAGAAAGCTTTGGCCCGCACAGCTCGATTGTAATTTGAATCACCTGCACCAATCACCGGTGTGATCGAGTGCTTACTCGAGACTTTCAAGTTGGTTTTTGTTGCACATTTCGACAAGAACGAACTTTTGAATCTTCCCAGACCCGGTGAGAGGAAACTCGCTGGTGGTAAACCAACTGGCTGGAGTTTTGTGAGGTGCGAGGTGCTCGCGTACCCAAGCCCGAAGTTCAGCAACCGACGGCGATGCGTCAGGGGATGGACGTATGACCGCACCAACGGTTTCCCCCCACTTGTCGTCGGGCAGACCGATCACTGCGACCTCGCCAACCGAGGGGTGACGGAACAACACCTCCTCGATCTCTTTCGGATAGATGTTTTCTCCACCACGAATGATCATGTCTTTGATCCGACCAACGATGTAGCAATACCCGCGCTCGTCCATTGAGCAGATATCACCTGAGTGCAGCCATCCATCAGAGTCGATAGTCTCTTCTGTCGCCTCAGGATTGTCGTTGTAGCCCAGCATGTTGAGGTAACCACTCGTGCAAAATTCTCCTGGCTCACCGATGGGAACCGTATTCCCATCCAGATCGACGATCTTGATCTCAACATGGGGAAGCGCAGTCCCAAGACTGTTGGCCTTATCGTCGACGCCGTCATCAGGTCGTGTCATTGTCGCAACGGGCGACATCTCTGTCTGACCGAAGACGATGGTCAGTTTCGCCCCAACTTCGCGTTCAAAACGCTCGACGAGTGCCGCAGGCACAGTAGAGCCACCCGAGGTAATCGTTGTGAGCGATGAGAGGTCACGGTCTTTGAATGTTGGGTGCTCCATCATGGCGATGAGCATCGTCGGGACACCACCGCCGAGGTTGACTCCGTACTTTTCGATCGTATCGAGCGCGTGTCCGGGCTCGAATTCCTCCATGATCACAGTCGTCAGCATTCGTGTGCCAGCGGCGAGCACGACCAACACTGATCCGCCGGTGTGAAAGAGCGGCATTGCTCCCATGATGACGTCGCCTGCCTTGCTCCCATTGCGAAGGGTGCTGTGCAGCGCATTGGTAACGATCCCTCTGTGATGCAGACTCGCTCCTTTTGGGAAGCCGGTCGTTCCCGAGGTGTACTGGATCATGACGAGGTCACCCGGATCGGGCTCTGGCAGCGGCGTTGTTGACGACCTTGCACGTTGCGCAACAGAGGTGAGCTCGCCCAACGAAGACACCTCACGAATCGACGGGCACCGCTCCATCAGTTGCTCAGCGATGCTCATGAGATTGCGGCCGCGGTAGCTGGTCGATGCGATCACGCCCACCGATGTTGACTGGTTGAAGACGTACGCCGCCTCGTCCTCGAGGAGATTTGGGTTCACTGTAATGATCACCATTCCGGCGAGAGCGATTGCGTACTCGGCAATGACCCACTCAGGAAGATTTTGCGCCCAGATTGCAATGCGGCTGCCGGGTTCAAAACGTTTTACCAGATCACGAGCCACAGCCTCTGCGTCTGAGAGCAGTTCGGCGAACGTCCATGTTGCGCCCGTGTTGGACGCAATCAGAGCAGGTTGATCTGGTCGCTCAGATGCGGCGCGTCTGAGGACATCGCCAAGGGTGAGATCAAGGATTGCTGGCTCGCTTGGGCCAACGGTGTGGCTCATGGTGAGTGGTGGATTTGTCATGGAGTCATCCTTTCGGTGTTATCGCCAGTCATCGTCTATTCAGGTGATCCTCGTTCACCGTAATCACCGAATGGTCGATCACGTTCTCGAACAGCTTCTCGAAAGCCAACGTCTTCCGAGCGAGCGACGAAGTCTTTTCCCTCTTGGCTGTGCCGAGCGACTCCATCAAAGAGAGTTCCGAGCCGTCGAGATGCCGGTGGGTCATACATATGGTCCGCGACCGCATTGAGCGATCTCGTAATCATTTCGAGTTGGTTGGTTGGTACTTGAGCAATTCGTGTTGCGAGTGTCCATGCGTCGTCGGCGAGGTCGTCATCAGCTGAAACCTGAAGAACGAGACCCATGTCAAGTGCCGTTCGGGCAGTGATCTCGTCACCGGTGAGCATGTAGCGACGCGCCTGTTGCAACCCCATTCGAGCAACCCATGTCCAAGGTGCTTCAGGGATGCCCCACACCCGGGATGGCGGGTAGCCAAATCGCGCTGATTCTCCTGCGACGATCATGTGAGCGTGGAAGACGATGTTGCAGCCCCCAGCGATACACCAGCCGTTAACCGCTGCGATCGTGGGCTTTATCGAGTCGTGCAACTTTGCCCAGGTCGACGAGAATTCTTCGAAGATGCGAAGGTCAGATGCCGAGTCCCACACCCGTGAGCTCTCAGCCTGCTCACTCGTCGCCCAACCGAGGTCATATCCGGCGCAAAACGCAGGGCCCTCGGCGTTCAGCAGGAGGACGCGAATTTTGTCATCGTGCTGAGCCGAATCGATTGCGTCTGCGAGCTCAATTCGAAGTTGTGGGTTGATGGTGTTGTACTCGCCAGGACGGCACAGTGTCATGGTTCTCACGCCAGCATCATCAGTTATCCGAACGGCATCCCCCATAACTCCCCCTCAGCCGAATTGCTAAGGAGACGGTAGCAAAGCCACCTTCGGTGAGCGGCTTTGGCATGCTCCGTTTGAAGTCAACACACGCTCGCCGTCTAGCGTTTGTTTACAGAAGAAGGGAAACCCATGGAGCGAAATCGTGTCACATCCTGAATCTGCAGAGCACAGAGAAGTCATAGTGATCGGCGCTGGTGTCGCTGGAATTTACGCGCTGCACCGCCTTCGAAACCTTGGCGTCGACGCCCTCGTGATTGAGGCCGGAGACGACCTAGGTGGAACTTGGTATTGGAATCGGTATCCGGGTTGCCGATTCGACTCTGAGAGTTACTCGTATGGCTACTCGTTCTCGAAAGAATTACTTAACGAGTGGCATTGGAAAGAACGGTTTTCTCCTCAGCCTGAAAATCTCAAATATCTCCAATATGTGGTTGAAAAGTTCGAGCTCCGCAATGGCATGCGTTTCAACACCCAGCTTGAGAAGGCTGTTTGGGACGACGATGCAAATCGTTGGACTTTGCATCTTGACGGCGGCGAGGTCATAACCTGCGATCTCTTGTTGCCAGCAATCGGTCTTCTTTCCGCTCCAACGCTCCCAAGATACGAGGGCCAGCAAGACTTCTCCGGACAGTCATTTCACACCTACCACTGGCCGAAAGAGCCAATTGATATGTCAGAGATGCGAGTCGCCATTATTGGAACTGGCGCAACCGGTGTGCAAATCATTCCCGCAATTGCAGAGAATGTGAAGTCGTTGCATGTGTTCCAACGTCGCCCAAATTGGTGCGCTCCACTCAAGAACGGATCAATCAGCGACGAAGAAATGGACGACATTCGCACTCGGTATGACGCTATTTTTGCCCGTTGCGCAGAGACTCCTGGGGGGTTCATACATGGTCCGATCGATGGCTCGTTTCACGATGCAACCGAGCAAGAGCGGTATGAATTTTGGGACGAGCTCTACGACAAGCCTGGGTTTGGCATCTGGCTAGCAAACTACCGAGAAGTCTTGATGGAAGAAGATGCCAACGCAGAGTTCTCATCGTTTATCGCCGACAAGATTCGTGAGCGAGTCAATGACCCGGCGGTTGCGGAGAAACTCATTCCCAAGGACCACGGCTTCGGCGTGCAGCGAGTACCGATGGAGACGAACTACTACGAGGCGTATAACCGCAACAATGTGACGCTCGTTGATATCTCGGAGCAGCCAATAGACCGAATCGTTCCAGAGGGCATCAAGACCTCGGCCGATACCTACGAATTCGACCTCATCATTTATGCAACCGGGTTCGACGCCATTACTGGGGCATTTGACCGCATTGAATTCATCGGTCAAAACGGTCGGCGACTGAGGGATGAGTGGGAGAAAGGGCCACGGACCTACCTCGGAGTGCAAGTTGAGGGGTTCCCAAATCTCGTCATGCTTGCTGGTCCTCAGGGAGCATCGGTATCGACAAACTTCCCGCGGGCTATTGAGACCTCTGTTGAGTGGGCGTCAGACCTCGTCGAGCACATGCGATCACAGGGGTTGCGACGAGTTGAGTGCACCAAAGAAGCACAGGATGCGTGGGTTGTCGAAATCGAGGAGCTCTACGGCTTGGTGCTACTGCGAAACGCAAAGAGTTGGTTTACGGGATACAACTCAAACGTCGATGGACATGACATAAAGCGTCACATGATCTACAACGGCGGCGCACCGCGCTATCGCCGTCGACTCGACAAAGTGGTTGCGAACGATTATGTCGGCTTCGTCCTGACGTAGATCACACTGGCTGCAACCGATGACAGAAGGCGGAACACATCAACGACCTCCATCGGTGGACGCTCTCGCCCGTTCACTTGCCGGCCAATTTGAACTTCCGCACGCCGTACTCGTTGACTGTGCTCGCAATGCAGTTGACCGGCAATCTGGTGACTACGAGGAAGCGGCCCGACTACTCGCAGAGCAGTTCTACTCCTCGCTAATTGGCGAGGTCATTAATGCGACGGGCGTGCTGTTGCATACAAACCTCGGACGGGCGCCATATCCAGCCCAACCAAGCTCGCGGGCAACCTCAGTTGAATTCGA
>Ga0160423_10000500_pt1 | contig 32117 bp, 5 predicted proteins | sample CRUFie14St8metaG_FD_108191 | JGI IMG/M metagenome (GOLD analysis project Ga0160423, IMG submission 108191) | Marine microbial communities from the Costa Rica Dome - CRUD Field 142mm St8 metaG | ecosystem: Environmental > Aquatic > Marine > Oceanic > Photic zone | place: Costa Rica: the Eastern...
AGGTTGTGTACAGTTTTTAGATTTAGATGCTCCTGCACAACTATTATATAAAAGTGCTCCGTTTTTTACCGGTGATACATTTATAGGTAGGTATACAGAAAAAGTAATAAACCCTATATTTTCTAACTATTTAATTGGACAACCAGATGAGTTTACATTTGATTACTCTTTATATGTAAACTTACCATATCCAAGATATTGGTTGAATTCTCAGAGATATGATATAACACCATTAGCGGATGATATAATTGGATTTGGTGTATTTAGTCCTGGTCAATTAAGTGGATCTATGCCAGGTGATTTATTTTATTTAGATAGAGGTAATGACTCATGTAATGGTAGTTCATGGAGTAGTATTTTTGGTAACGACAATGATCCAAACCCAGCTCTAGCAATGGAGTTTGCTTATATGTATACACACACAAATGGTATATTAGACTTTTATGTAGAAACAGAAATCAACTTAGATCAGAGAGACTGGGAAGATATGCCAGCAAAAGAAATATATAGTGTTTATAATAATAATGATATAGATGAACTATTCCATGCTGAAATAGAAAAGTCAGGTAATTTTTATAAATATGATGAGTCATTAAGTCCGTCTAAGTTTCCTACACAGCTAAGTACGTTTGGTGTTATGCAGGAAAGAGACTATGATCCTAACGTAGCTGAAACATGTTTTGTTAGTTATCCAAAAAGATTAATATATTCATTACAAGCACAAGATGAAGCTAGGAGAGATTTCTGGAGAGTTTTCTTAAACTTTAATTATAAAGACTTTAAAAATGCAGTAAGTGTTATAAAACCTATTAGTAAATCAGGAGCATTAGTATTTTTCCCATATTTATCACCACAACTTTTCCAAGGAGTAGACACACTTAAGTTAGGTTCAAATACTGATGTACAAATTGGAGATGGTAAATTATTTGCACAACCTTTTCAAAATGTAGCAAACGCTGATATATCTAATGAATATGGATCATGTGAAAGTTTAAGAGGGGTAATCAATACTCCTGTAGGTTTATTCTTTATATCACAGGCACAGGGTAAAATATTTCAGTATGCAGGAAAAGGACTAGACCCAATATCTAATGCAGGTATGAAGTGGTGGTTTGCAAAATACTTACCATCAAGATTTATAAAACAATTCCCTGAGTCAGAAGAATCAGTATGGACAGATAATCCTGTACAAGGTGTGGGTTGTCAAGTAATGTATGACTCTGTTGATGATATAGTTTATTTTATGAAAAGAGACTATCAGCTAAAACCAGAATACGTAGCTGATGCATCATTTACAGATTCATTAATAGCACCGGTTAGGGTAAAGGTACCTTGGCAAATAAAACCAGTTCCAGTTAGTATAGGTGATCCTATATATTTTGATGACTGTTCTTGGACATGTAGTTATGACCCAAAAGCAAAAGCTTGGTTATCTTTCCATGATTGGCATCCTGAACTAGCATTGCCAAGTATAAATCATTTCTTTACTACTAAAACAATAGATAGTGAAGTACCAATATGTCCTCCAGGATTTAATTTTAATTCTACTACAGGTCTTTGTGAAAGAAGCGTAAATGTAACAGAACCTGCTGAAGTAATTATAGATGAGGTAGCTTCTACTGTTACAGGTGGTGCAACAAACTGTTTATTAGATATTGTTATTGCAATGGATTATTCTGGTAGTACAGGTGATCCTAATTATATTCCTATGGAATTTGATGCTGCAGGAAATGTAGTTCCGGGCACGGGTGTTATGAACAACACTGATAATGGTACTGCACAATTACGTTGGTTAGATGTATTTATGAATTCACCAGAAATAAAAGATGCATTAGCTGCAGGAACTATGCAGATAGGTATAACAGGGTGGGGTAGTACTAGTGCTCATATAGATCAGGGTGGTTTAAGTATGACAACTACCGCAACAGGTGCATCATTATGTAATTTATATAATAGTAACTGGAATGGTGGTGGTACTAATGCTCAAGCTGCTATATTTGGTAATAGTGGTGTATTGGCAGGTAATGGTGGTCTTGCACAACTAAATGATAAAGCTAATTCATCATTAGCAGCAGATTACCCAGGCAGAACTCAAAGTGCAAATTTTAAACAAATATTAATTGCAGTAACAGATGGTACAAATGGTACTGCAGCAACTAGTGCGCAGGTGCTTCAATATCAATCACCTAATATAATATCAACAGCACCACAAGGTACTAATACTGGTAGTTGGGCAGCTGGTGCAAATCAGTCAGCTGACATTGATTTACAAGATGCAACTAAACAAGAAATATTTGCAGTGTTTTGTGGAACCAATACATCAGTTCCTAGTAGTGCTACCATATTAAATAGTTTAAGTAATACAACTTATATAGGAGGTTCAGGAAATGTTCCGGGACCAAACCAAATAACAATGAATGCACAAGATGAAGCATCATTGATTGCATCAGGAAATACAGTAGCGGGTTCAGTTTGTGCTATTCCTTTTAGTTGTAGTTGTCCTCCTGGATATGAGATAGTATATTTAGATCCTACAACTTCTACATATAGTGCATCTACCGGTGTATGTGATGATGTAACACCTCCAATATGTAGAAAGGTTACATGTGAATGTCCTCCTGCTACAATACCAGGAACTGTTACAACAGAGCTAGGAACATGTCCTGATACACCACCTTTAATATATCAAATAGGAGATCCAACTTTTGTTCAAGGTGACCCACGCTTATGTAACTATTTCTTTTTTGAGAGTCAAGTGCCAAACTTTAAAGTAGGGAGTTTTTGGAGACATAATGTAAGATGTGATTCTTTTGCTAATTTTTATAATGTTGATTATCCATGGGAAATAGATATAATATCTAACACAGGGCAAGCAGTAAATACTGTAAGAAGCTTTGAATATCAACTAGAAACATATGTATACAAAGGAGATCCTCAATATAATATGTGTGGAGGTGATAAATGGGAAGACTTAACTTTTAATTTTGATGCAGCAATAGTATACAATAATGATCAGGTATCAGGGTTATTAAGATTAAATGAACAACCCGTAAATGATCCATGGGGTAATTTAACATATCCTATAGTTAACTTAAATAGCATAGATATACTATCATCTAAAGTAGAACATAAATTTAGATTTAATCAGTTTTGGGATATAACAAATGATAGAGGAGAGTTTCCTAATTCATTAGGTGTAACTACAGAGCAATCTATATTTAATACACAATGTAATGGATACATTAGACCTTTGAATAACATAAACTTAAATTACAATAAAGAACAAGTTGAACGTAAGAAGTTCAGACATTATTCTAATCATGTGATATTAAGAAGAAATGTATCAGGCAATAGAAAGATGTTGTTAAGACTAAATAATACTAAATTATTATTATCAATGAGATGATGAAAAAGAAATTTAAAAATTTTGAAAGAAGAGGATTACCAGGTGGACCTAATGAAATATTTACCTATACTACAGGTATATTCTCTACTGAAGGATATAGAAACGGAAGTCCTGATATAAACAACATGTTTAATCTAATTGGTTCAGGAGATATTAGCATGGAAGATGTTGACTTTTCTGTATTAGGTATAGATAATTTAGGTAATTCAACTGTCATGCAACCTGGAAAAAATTATAAGTATCCGGGAGATATGGTATTAGAAATACCTATGGCTAAGTTTGGATGGGGTGATATAAAACAATATTATTTAGATAATAAAGATAGTATTCAAAACGTATTAGATAAAGCTTCATATATACCTTTTCTTGGTACAGCTGCAAGTTTAGGTAGTGCAGCCATAGACGCAGGAGATGCCTATATGGCATATAAAGAAGGTGATTATGAAACCATGAAAAAAGAACTTGCTACTGCTGGTACATCTGCACTTATAGGTGCAACACCTGGAGGTAAGATTTTAAAGACAGGATATAAGGCTGTTGCAAAAAATATAGCACAACCATTAGCTAATACTACTCTGGCACATGGTTTTAAAACAGGTGTTAAGTCAGGAGTTAAGGATGTTATTAAAGGGGAAGAGGAAAATCCTTTAATTGATGGTCCAATAGATACAGGAGGGACAGAAAAATTACTTACTTCTAAAGGACGAGAACTACCAAGAGCACAATATAACATACCAGGATTTTTAGATAAAGTAGGTATGTCTCCAAGTGACATTATTAATCCAGTTGCAATTATACCAGATACTTTACCAAAAGATGAGCAAGAAAGGCTTGCATTAAAAATAAAAGAAATTGAATCAATTAACTTAAATAAAGCTAAACAGTTTGCTGGTCTGTATATGAACAGTCCTAGATATAAAGAAATGTTAGGCAGCTCATTAGGATTTAGAGAATTAGATTTTCCAATTAGAAGAAGGCAAAATTTTAAAAGGCTACAAGACACTGAGTTATTTGATCAAGATTTAATAGGAAGTGGTAAAGCTGGTTACTCTATGAGTGGCACAGGTGATATAAGGGTTCATCCTGATTATAATGATATGACGGGTTTATATGATCATGAAATAAGTCACAGTATAGATAGAAATATGGATATGTCTACAGCAGGGTTTCTTACGTGGCTTGGTGATTTAACTAGTCTTAGTCCTTCTCTTACAAATAGATTAATACCACAGAAGGATATAGACTTAATGAAGTCCTTACAAAAAACTGATAAAGCTATAAATCAAGATAATGATGAAGATTTTGAATATTGGGATATATCTCCTATAAGTTTTTGGAAAGAGTATGGTAATAATATGGAAGAAGGTACAGTAAATTATTTTACTGAGCCTACAGAAGTAAGAGCAAGATTAAATGAGCTAAGAAGAACCATGTATGATCAGGGTGTTGATATATTTAATAAGAAAGTAAAAAGTGAAGATCTAGAAGATCAGGATATTAAATCAATGCCTGCTTATTATAATTTAGAACACTTTTATGGGAAGGACGGTATTTTAAAAATGCTAAACAATATATCTGATGCTACAGATATGGATGAGTTTAAAAAGATGGCCAAAGAAGGAGGTAGTGTTTCTTGGCAATGGAAAGGCAAAACTTATTCTGGTACATTAATCCCAAGTATGGAAGATGCCAATAATAGATATGCAAGAACTAAAAATGGCAAAATTAAAACATTACCTAAAGGAAAGGGTGGATTAGAAGTAGGTAAAATGATTTTAGGAGGGCTTGGTTTAAGCAAGCAACAAAATGGTCCAGGTACAGACAAGGGTTGGAGAAATATAGATGTAAATGTTGAAGGTATAAAAAATGCAATAAGAAATGTAGAAAGTGCTGATGGAACATTAATGATGAATCCAAGAAGTACAGCAACTGGTCTTTATGGTCAAAGATTTTCAGAAATAAAAGATTTATATAAGGGAACTAGATCAGAGTTTGCAAAAGATTTAGATGCACAAAATGAATTTTTTATGATGCGTTTAAATGAAGGAATAAAGGCTAATGAAACTACAGCTTTACTTAGAGATGCTTATGAACTAACACAAGAGTATAAAGATCAACTAGGAGACAAATGGAATTTTAGTTATGAAGATATAATTGCATTATCTAACTTTTTAGGTAGACAAGGAACAAGAGAATATTTTGGAGATGTTATTAGAGATGGTAAATCATTAGCACAAGTATATCCACATTTATATGGTGCAAATGTAAAAGCTGTAAATAAAACTCCTGACCAATATTTAGAAATAACAAGGAAGTTTTATGAAGAAGGAGGAGAGCCAAATACATATACAGTTGTTAAAGGTGATAACCTAAGCAGAATAGCAAGAAAATTTGGAACAACAGTAAGTGATATTGTAAGTCTAAACGATATAGCAAACCCAAGACTTATACAACCAGATCAGATTTTAAAGCTACCAGAAAATATAAATCCAATGGCTGTTGATTCTGCTCCATCAGCAAATACTTACACAGTAAAAAAAGGAGATAACCTTTCTAGAATTGCTAAAAAATATAATACTACATATCAAAGACTAGCAAAAATAAATAATATAAATGATCCAAGTTTTATACGTGTTGGACAACAGCTAGTTTTACCAGAAGAATATAGAGAAGAAGTACCATTAGCAGAAGAAGAATGGATTAGTGTAGATAAACTTCAGAAAAATACAGAGGATATTAATGCATTGGCTGATGAAGACGTTATCATAAGATCACAAATGATAAATAATCCTAATCAAAGATATGTAGTTGTAGATAAAAAGAATCAAAGACTTAAGTTATATCATGGTGATGATGTTATAACTGATATTGAAGTTGCAACTGGTGCAAGACCTGGTGATGCACAAACAGTTACAAAACCTATTGATGTCAATGAAGATGGTATAATAACAGAAGAAGATAAAATTGACGGTGTGTACCAAGTAGATTGGTCAAAAGGTAATTTATCTACAGGCGCAGGAAGATATACAATAACTAAAACTGCACCAACTAGTGGGGATTATTATAACAATGCTCCTGCTTTTACATTAGCAAATGAGCAAGGTATTGAAGTAAGTACAGCTATTCATGGAGCTCCAGACTATAGATTAAAATATTTTGATAATGATGATATAAATGATAACAGGAGTTCTAATGGTTGTATAAATGGTAAGTGTTCTGATCTACAAGGTTTGTATGATATGGGATTACCTGTAGGTACACCTGTATTTATATTGCCTGAAGATGAAGGTAACTTTTTTGAAATGGTGGATGGTCAAGCTGTTTTAAGAATGAGCAGACAGAATAGAAAGAAGTATGCAGGTTCATATGTAAGAGAGGGATATTCAGAACCGTTTAAAGGCCAAGGAGGTAATTATACAACTAATACATTAAGGTATAAGCCTATACGTGCTAAGTTTGATATTGAATCATTTCAAGATGATATTTTTACAGCGTTTGATTTTAATGATAGTGAAGAATTAGAAAAGAATACAATCCCGTTTATTAATGCATTAGTAGATAATAAAAGAGATATAATGAGAGCTGCAAAAATACCATCAGATGTTTATAATCAAATTGCAAAAATTGCATTTGGTATTTATGGAGCAGAGTCTAATTATGGTGATACACACAGCACAGCAGGAAACGTTTTAAGAGGCGGTGCTAAACTTGCAAATAAATTTTTTGATGAAATTGGATTATTAGATGGCAGATCTGTATCTAATATTGATACTACTGCAGAAGGAAAAGTAACAAAAGCTATAGATGCAATAACTACAGGTATAGATGATACTTTAGGGTTTGTTAGAGCTCCAGAAGAATTACGTATAGCCAGAGACTCTGATGATGTAAGTTTAGGATTCACACAATTAAGATGGTCTTACGTAAAAAATAATCCAAGAGAACTTAAAGCTTTAAATGAGGTAGGAATATATTCAAAAGAAGATTTATTAGATCCAGAAAAATCAGCTATTGCTACAGCAATTATTTTAGGTGTAAGATATAATGAGCAACTAACTCCAGAGCAAAAAAAGAATATACCGTTGTATTTACCTACTAAATGGAATAATGCTCCTAACTACCCACAAAGGGTAAAAAGAAATTCTAAGTATATAGACTTTGAACAATTTGATAGAATGAGATCTGGGGGAGAAGTAGAAGATAAACTTATTTATAAGAACTACATAAATGGTATGTATGAGAACACAAAGATGGAATCTACAGCTAAAAATGTATATGATAAATTAAACAGAAAGTTTTTAAAACAAGCAAGAGAACTAGGTTTAAGTCCAGCAAACTATGTTATGACATACGTAGTTAGGAATTCTTAAACCCTAAAGATTAGTGAATCTCCTTAATTATTTGTATATTAATAATATAATATTATGAGTGAAAAAGTAAACATAAAAAGTGTAAATGAAATGGTAGGAGATTCTATGATTCCTCAAGAGCCTGCTATGCAACAGCAACCACAGGTTGATCCTAAAATTAGAGAAATTAGTTTAGCATTTACTGAGGCTGTACAAAATGGCAGTAAGCCAGAAGAAGTTGTATTTGGTATGATGCAACAAGAAGTGGATCAAGGTCTTATAGGTGAGGCTCTTATGTTAGCAGGATACGGTGAAGAAGATGTTATGTTATTGTTTGAGCAAGTAAATTTAATTGCTAATTCAAAACCTGCTGATGCACAACAAGTTAATTCTAATCCTCAAGAGCTTGCTAGAAATCAAGCCCTTGCAGAAAAACAAGGTCAGGGTGTTGTAGAAACAGAACCTATGAAGAAAGATATGTCTGAGGAAGAATTAATGATGATGGCTATGGCTAAGTCAGGTATAGAAATCAAACCTGAGAATAAAGGAAAGTTTACTAGATGGGCTAAAGCTAGAGGTATGGGTGTACAAGAAGCTGCAAGAAAGGTTATGGCTAATAAAGATAGATACCCACCTTCTGTTGTTAAGATGGCTAACTTTGCACGTAATGCAAAAAAGTTTAAAAGGGAAGATGGGGGAGAAGAAAAAGGTGAAGCTGCATATTTAGCAAAAAGAGATGCAGCTATTAAAAGATCTATTGCAGAACAAGAGAAAGCAAAGATGGGTGTAGAATTGCCTGATGGTATTGCAACAGCATCTAATGTAGTTCCTTTTGATTTGAATGTACAGCCTGGTGCATATGTTAATATGGATACAAATGAAATAAGTTATCCTATAGGTATGTTTAATGAGTATGGAGGTACACCTGTTAGACCACAGATGAATGAGGGAGGTGATAATGACATACCAAAAATGATTGCATCAACCTATAAACCTAGTGAACAGGAGATGATGATGCAAGAATTTTTAAAAAATACTAACACAAAATTAAATGTTACTGGTGTAGAATCAGATGAAGTAGAAAATGATGAAAACACAAACATAAACAAAAATGAAAGCAGTACTAAAATACCTGGTAATCAAATTTATCTCCCTCCTAACTTATTTAGAACAGGTCAAAATTTTTCTGTAGGTAATGCTGTCAACTCTCTTTTAAGAGTAGGAAGAAATTTATTTTCTGGTAAAGACTTAGATGGAGATGGCCTGAAGGATGGTGTTTTTAGAGATTTAAAAAACAAGGCTACAGTAAATAAGCTTAATAAATATGCAAATGCTAACTATACAGTAAATGTAGATATGTCACCTGAGAATCTAAAAAAAGCTGATATAGCATATAAAAAGTTTTTATTTGAAAATCCAACTGCAGATGATCAATATGATGCTGTAGGTAATATTATTAGTAGAGGATTGGAAGATAATAATATACCTATAAATGATATAATTCCAGAAGATGATCAAAGTAGATTTAGTCAGTTCTTAGAAAAGAACACAGAAAATTTATCAGAGGCTGCAAAAAAAACATATGAGGCATTAAAGAAAAAAATTAATAATACAGCAAACAAATTAGAAGAAGGAAGAGAAATAAGATATATGCAACAAGCTGGTGAGACACCACCTACATTTCAAGAATGGGTATTACAAGATCCGGTAAATAGACAAGGTGCTAATGCACAACAAGAATATGAAGCTTTCATTGCTAGTTTGTCTCAGCCTTTTGGTCCATCAGAAAATCCTTCAGAAGAAGCTGTTGTAGATAATCCTGTAGTAGATAATACAGAACCACAACCTTTAGACCCTTCTATAGATGCTGATGGTGATGGTATACCTGATACAATAGATATAGATGCAGGAGATGGAACTGGTGTTGGTGGAAGCTTTGAAGATGCTTTTGCTCAAGTTAATAAACCTACTATTGATGCAGATTTTGGTGGAGTTAAAGGTGCACTAGAAAGAGCATATAATAGTAATGTGGTAAAAGGCTTTGAAGGTATTTCTGGTGCAGCTGTAGATATAAGTGCTAATATACTTAATCCATTCTTAGAAGATAGAGAAAACTTAAGAAAACAAAGAAAGTTTAGAAAATCTCTAAATGCAGATAACTTATATTCTATTGAAACAGATCCTTTTAATAGTAGAGGTAAGACAGATATTAATACAGGTTTAAGCGGATCAGAAGGAGATAGAACTACAGGTCTTTATATGACACAAGGAAGATTAGCAGAAGAAGGAAAAGAGGTGCCAGATAATCCAGGATTTAACGCATTGCCTCCAAGTGTTCAAAAGAATATTGTGGACAATATGGAGTATGGTGGACCTAAAGGAGAAGAAGCTTATCTAGCAAGAAGAGATGCTGCAATTAAAGCTTCAATGGAATTAGATAAAGCTCAAGTAGGTAAAGGAACAGGCAAAAACATTTTATTAAATGCACTGCCTAATTTTATATTTGATGACCGTTTAGGAAAAAAACTCTTAAACTTTGATGAAGAAACGGCAACTGATTTTGTTGATGTATATGATAGAGCAATGAAGATTGGAAAATCAGATGATGTAGTTGGAGAGGGTATAAGTTTTTTCCAAGACTTTAGTAAAAAAGATTTACAAAACTTTTTGAGCGAGGCTGGTATTGGTAAAAAAGAAGCAAGAGATTATGTATATGATCAAGATTGGTATAAAGATATGTCATGGCCAATGAGACAAGCTGTTAAGATAGCAATGAAAACAAAAGGATTAAAAAAGGGTGGAGAAATAGTAAACGTAGATTCAGCTCTACTGGCTAAGTTAATAGATGCCGGAGCAGATATAGAAATGTTATAATTATGGCAAAAATAAAAATAAAAGGTGAATTACCTAAAGGATTTAAAATTGTTGATGGCAAGATTGTAGAAGATCAAATCATGGATCATGGTGGTGCTGTAACTGGTGATCAAATGGATTATGGGTTAGTAACAACTCCACAATACGGTTATTCTACAACTGCTTTTAATGATTCAGATGATCAAGATGTTAGATATAGTTTATCAAAAGTACCTAGAGAAAATGCTAACATAGAAGCAGAAGGTGGTGAGACTGTATTAACAGATCTTAATGATGATGGTAATTTTGGATTATATGATATTAAAGGTCCTAGACATAGTTCAGGTGGAGTACCAATGTATTTACCTGAGCAATCTTTTATTTTTTCTGATACAAAAAGATTAAAGTTTACAGCAGATGAAGGAATGGAGTTTGGTTTAACTGGTAAAAGAAAAACACCTGCAGAAATATCAAAAGTATTTAGCATAAATGATTATTACGCTGAATTAGATTCTGAGTTTGCAGATAACATATCATCAAGAAGTGCTGAGTTAATGTTAAAAAAGAATATGGAAGACTTATCAAAATTAGCATTTATGCAAGAAGCTAAAAAGAATTTTGAAGATGGTGTGCCATTAGCATCTCATCCTTATTTAATGTCTGTTGGTATTGATCCATTACAGTTTACTGCACAAGTAGAACAAATAAGTTTACAGCAAGCACAACAACAAGCTATAGAGCAACTAACTCCCTCACAGAGAGAACAATTAGAGTATTTACAAATGGTGATTGCTCAAGCTCAAGAACAAGAAGAAGCATCTCAACAAATGAATATGGCACAAAACCAAGAACAAGGTGATGGTCTTATTGAAGAAATGAATTTAGCAGATGCAAATAATGCCATGATGGAAACTGCAAAGTTTGGTACAGAGATGGCAGATTTTATGAGAAAGGCACAACAAGGACCAGGTACTGATGTTCAAGGGCCATCAGAGAATGAAGAGCTTAGTGGTGTATTTGATGAAAATAATACTTCTGATGATAATACTTCTGTAAATAGTAATTTTAAAAACCCATATCCAGTAGGTAGTGAAGAGTATAAAAAACTTGAAGAGTATAATGCTCAAGGATATATAATTACTGAAAAGGATGGTAAAATACGTATATACAAACCAGGATCTTCTAGTTTTTCAGAACAAGATGAAACTGTTATAGGTGATTATGAAGTAGTAGGTAAAGGAGATGTTCAAATATATTCTGATGATATAGAAGGTCAAGGTGATGTAATTGCTGAAAGTGGTATAGGACGTTATAGAAAAGGTATGTTTGCTGGTAATAGACCTAAAAACCAAGGTGCAATATATAATAATCAAATAGTAGATGGTAAGTATGATCCAACCATAAAAAAAGATAGAAGCTCTGGTATATATGCTTACGGTTCACCAGCTATTAAATCAGAAGAAGCAAAGAAAGACTTTGAATTAAGATGGGGAGATGTTATAGCAGAGATACCAGGTTTTGATTTTAATGCTGATGCCAATGATCCTCAATGGTTAGAGTTTCAAAACAGAGCAGAAGAAGTTAGAAAGGCAGAAGCAAAAGCACAAGGCATTCCTTATGTACCTTATTTTAAGAAAAAAGGATCAAAGGGATATGTACCAGGAGAAGCTTGGGATGGAGCCTTTGGATTACATACATTTAATACACCAAGATTAGATGTAGACTTTAAACCGGAAGAAGAAATATTTATGGATCTTCCTCCAACTCCACCGCCACCACCTAAAGTTCCACCATTAGAAACACCAGATCCTCTACCAAAAAGATGGTGGGCTCAGGATGAGAATAATCTTATGACATTAGGAACTCTTGATGATACACTAAGATTGCCTTTTGGAGTACCGTTAGAAAGACAAAAAATAGATTATGTATTAGATGACTATACAGGCGCTGTTGGTGCTAATATAGCAGCACTAAATACTGTATCAAGTGCTTTAGGTGCTGCAGGAGGACCACAAGCAGTAGTACGTAGCAATGTATTTGGAAAAACTTTGGATGCAAATGCAAAAGCAATTAATAGAGTAAATCAAAATAATGTTAAAACTATGAATAGAGTTGCAACATTGCAGCCTCAATTAGATTTAACTGTAGATAGGTTAAACAATGCAATCAATCAACAAGTATATGATAATACACAATTAGCTTTAGAAAACTATGAAAATAATGCTAATATGAGAGCAATAAAAGCTAATGAGTTATTTAATACTGGTGCTACTAATGCTGCCAATACATATAACATGAATCAATTATATGATAACTTTAATATAAATCCTACTATGTATGGTGATGTTGAGTTTACAGAAGATGGAAGAAAGTTGTTTAAAGATAATCAAGAAAATAGTTTACAAGACTTTTATGATAAAGTACTTGAATATGAAAAGAATACAGGTCAACCTATGCCAGATAAAACTCAAGAGACTTTGTATGCTGCAATGGGATTAGGGCAGCCTCAACAACCAGAAGGTACAACAGTGGGTCAAAAGGAACTAAGAGAAAGTGAAGTTGTTGGTTATCCTGGAACTTACAATTTAAACACAGATGCTGGTAGAGAAGGAAAAGAGAAAAAGAAATTACCTAAGTGGGCAGTGCCATTTTACAGCGGTAAGATGGGAGCATAAACCTGAAGAGTTTATCTAATATGCTTTGTACACTTATTAAATTATATTAATTTTGAATTATGGCTACATACGTTAAAGGAGCACCAAAATATTCAGTGGACATTAAACCGTTCACACCAGACTATAAGTTTTTATCTGCTGTTTTAGAAACAAGACAGGATAAGTATGATACTAACTTTAAGGCTACTAATGATATATACAATAAAGTAGTATATGCTGACCTATCAAGAACAGACACTAAAGAGAGAAGAGATCAATATGCAGAACAAATAAGCCCACAGATAGAAAAAATATCTGGGATGGATCTATCTCTTGCACAAAACTTTAACGCAGCCAAATCAGTATTTGCTCCTTTCTATGATGATGAGCTTACTGTTAAAGACATTGTATATACAGCTAACTATAGAGATCAAAGCCGTTATGCAGAAAGATTAAAGAATGCAGCCAATGAAGATATGAATGATAAGTATTCAGATATTGGTGTACAAGGCTTAAACTATAGAATGGAAGACTTTATAAATGCTTCACCAGAAAAAGCACTTAACATGGCTATACCTAAATATGTAGAGGATGTTAAGTTATTTAAAGTTGCTACAGAAATATTAGAAGAAATGGATCCAAATTTAAGTTTAGAAATGGACCGTTTTGGAACAGATGCTAATGGAGACCCAATAACTGATTTTATTATAAGAGAAAAAAATGGAAGATTAATACAAGGTGCGGCTTTACAAACACTACAAGGTGCATTGTTAAATGATCCAAGAGTCCAAAGAGCTTATGCTGAAAGATCATTTGTACAAAGTAGAAATTTTGCAAGAGATGGAATGGCAGCAGGAACATTTAGTTCAGTAGATCAAGGACAATCTGCATGGGCAACAGAAACTATAAATAGAATAAATGCTATTGCTGATCAAAAAGAAACAGAAAAATCTGAAGAACTAGAAACACTAGAAAGTGCAAACGTTAGATGGGATAATTATAAAAGAAATAATGGTGTTATACCAGGCTCCCAAATTGACGATGCAATAAATGAAAATATGGATGCTGCTGAGGCAACCAGAATTGCTTTAGATAGAATAAAAGGTATTAAGTCAGTAGGAAGTAATGTGCCTGACTCAACAGAGGGTCAGTTAAATAAGGCATATATGATGTTAATGCAGTATAATATTAACACAGATTTAAGCAGAGCCGCATTAAGCTATTCACAAAGAGACCAGAAGTATTTAATTAGAGAGAATGAGTTTGCTGTAAGAGAAAAACAATTTAAGTATGACATGGCTAAGATAAATGCTAATGCAACTAATGCTATGAATTTAGCAATTCTTAAAGGAAACCTTAGTGATAGAAATACAATGTTAGAAAAAGGCTACCAAGTGGGAGAAGATGGTTCATTAATACCATTACCTTGGGCAGAAGGAATGCAACAAAATAATCCTTTGGCTGATTTATTAGGTGGTAATAATACAGTATTTGGAAGTTCTAATACTGTAGATGTTCCTGTAGATGAAGAGGGTGATCCAGATCAGAATGTTGATATGATTCTAAGAACTCAACAACAGTATTTAGAAAAAGATAATGCTTTAGCACAAAGACAGGTTAATGATATTATTGATATGATAAAAATACTGTACCCAACAGGAACTGATGCAACAGGAGAACAGATGGGATCAGGTACGTGGAAAATATCAGTACCTAATAAAACAAACGGTACAGATGATATAACTGTTGATAATTTAGAAGAGATGAGAAGATTCTTACTAGATCCAAGAATAGTAGGAGAAGGTGAGAATGCTCAAATGGTTGGCTATAAAAACAGAGAGTTTATAAATAGAGCATATGATATTATATCTGAACGTTTCTTAGATACCAGAAGAGTAACAATGGAGAATAATAATACAACTCTAAATAAAGATACTAGAAATCAATATGATGATTTATATAATAGAATAAATGGTATAAACGGTACTAATACACAGATATCAGCACTTAATCAGTTTATAGGTAGTGTATATGAAAACTACGCTAATACTTATAATACTGTAAAAGGTAATGCAATGACACCTCAAGCTGATGATGGTAACAACGTAAAACAACTTTATGAAGCTGGTTTCCCAGATATAATTGATCCAGAAACAAACATACCGTATACTAAAGCAGAATATTTAGATATTGTTTTAGAAGGAGTAAAAAACAAATCAATAACAAATCCTAATTTAAAAGGAACAATTGATACTGGTACTAATAATGAGAACTACTTAATTCAGAAAACAGAAACAGTAGCAAATCCAAATTATACAGGTAGTAATTATAGCTCTCCTACTAGAACTGTATATTTATATAATGATGATGGTACTCCACAGATGATAGTAGATCAGAAAGCAGTAAAAGATGAGGCAGAGTTGATTTATAATTCATTGTATAAAACATTAAACGAAGCATTAACAGGAGTTAGTGGAGATTTTACATCAGGAGATCTTGATTCTGAAATTTATGGTATATCAGGAAAGTTTTCTGATGTGGTAAGTAATCCAAGTTATAAGCGTAGATTTAATCCTGCAGTTCCTAATGCACTTGCTGAAAGAGAGGTAGCTCAAATGATATTACAAATTAATGACCTTGAAAATAAAGGTATACCATACGGTGTTGTTGCTGGTGATATTGATAATGTAGAGGAAGCAGAAGAACTTGCTAATGTTAAAAGTGAATTAGGTGTTAAGGTATTTAATATGTGGAGAAATGAAGCCTCACTATGGTTATCTGGTAAAATCCCATCCACTAGTACATCTATAAAAGCTCCTGCAGCTACAATTATATATAACCCTGTATTAGGTAGAGCAGAAGACGGAGAAAAAACATTAGCTGGTTATCAAATAATATTTGATCCAAACTGGTTAGCAAGTAAAAAACAAGGAAGTAATACAAGCACGGGGGGTATGGAGTTTGGTGCTTTAACTACAGACGAGATATTACAGATACAAGGAAGAGCTGGTGATGATGATGAGGTAGGTGCAGGAGAAGGTGGTATAACAATTTTATTTGATCAAAGTCTTGACCTTAATCCTAAAGCAGAAAAAAACACATACTATTCTTTTGTTGAAGTTGACATAAATAAAAATGGTGGTTATGCAGATTATGTAGTTCCTAATGATAATGGAATCAATCCAACTGGTGAGTTTAGAGTAAACAAAATAAAACCTGGTGAATATACAGTATACTCAAAGGTATATACATATCAACCGGGTGGAACATATACAGTGGAAGAAAATACTGTACCTATAGATATGTCACAAGGTTTACCGGGTCTAGATAAACAAGTTATACAATATCAAAAAATTCTAGAACAAAAGAGAATTGAGAATAGACTTGCTAGAGAACAAGATGAAGCAGAGAACGGACAAAAATAAATTAGATTACTATGGAGATTCCATCTGATAAAACTTTAAATCAAACAGTAGTTGAAAATCAAAGGCCGGCAGAAACAATAGTTCCTACTGGTCAAAATTTTATACCTGTAACTGAAATGTTTGAGACTCCTGAGACTCTGTTAGCAGATGCACTTGCTACAGATCCAGACTCTGTAGCACGAATAGATAGATACAAAGCTGATATAGATAAGTATGGTATCAATGCTATGGCAAGTTTAGGAGTTGCAAGTCCAAGTTTTGCAACAGATACCTATGATCCTGTTAAGCAACAACAACCAGCTGAAAATGATTTTAGTAAATTAAAAAACGCATTTACATTAACAGATACTACTGGAGATGAAAGAGTAGCACCACGTTTTGCTGGGATGAGACAGTCTCAGTTTATGAGGTATTATGAGCATCCAGATTTTGCAGATTTGGGTTTTACACCTTATGCAAATATGGAAGAGTATTATAATGCTAACTCTACAGTTTATGATGACTATACAAGAATGTGGGGTCAGTATTTAAGTTTAGCTGGCTCAGGATTTTCTAGTGTATATAGATCTATAGGAGATTTATTTGATGGAGACTCATATTGGTCTGCACCTGACTTAGACTCTGCTACAGAGTTTGAGGATGCTATGGCTGTAGGTAATAGTAGTAGAGGTGGTTTCATGGGTTGGACAAATAACTTTTTATTAAATAGTGCATATACTGTAGGTATATTATCTTCTATTGCAGTAGAGGAGTTAGCATTAGCCGCTGGAACTGTATTTACTGGTGGTGGTGCAGCACCTGCAGCAGCAGTAAGAACTACATATAATATAGGTAGAGCTGGTACAGCATTTAAAAACTTTTTTAATATTACAAGATTTGCAGGTACCACAAGAGATATTTACAATACATTAAAGAATGCAGAGTATGCTAAAGACTTTTATTCAGCAGTAAAAACAGGGGGTAAAGTTGTAGGACAGATGTTTATTCCTAATACAATGTATGCTTTAAGAAATCTTAAAACAGCAAAGAATGCTACACAGAACGGTATAAACTTAGCTAAGATGTCAACTACATTTGGTGGTTTTTATAGAGACCTTAGAATGGTTAACTATGCTATGGCAGAATCCAAAATGGAAGCGGGTATGAGTTATAATACTGTAATGAGAACAGGTGTAGATATTTATAATAAAAATGATGTTGGCCCTGATGGAAAGCTTATAAATAATTTTGGTGCTGTAACTCCAGAAGAAATGGCAGTAATACAAAGTAAAGCTGCTAAGGCTGGTTTTTATACACAGATGGCTAATGCACCAATCATATATGCAAGTAACTGGTTTGTGTTAGGTAATGCTTTAGGAGGGTTTAATAAGTCTCTTGGTAGAATGATGAATGAAAGTTTTACCAAAGGCTTTGGCAGAATACTAAAAACAAAAGCTACCAAAAAAGCAGGAGGAGGTTTAGCAAAAGATGTATTTGAGAAGGCAACATTAGGAGGATACTTTAGAGCAGCAAAGGCAGCTGGTTTTGCTGGTGGATCTAAACTTTTAGCAGGTGCAGCATTAAGATACTTTTCACAAAATGTAGCAGAAGGTATACAAGAAGTTTCACAAGAAGCTGTATCAGCAGCAACAACAGGATATTTTACAGCAGTATTAGAAGATCCACTAGCAGGTGGTATTGATTTAAGAAACCAGATGATTATGTCCGGTATGGGTGATCAGCTTAGTGCTGAAGGATTTAGTGTATTTATGTCTGGTTTTTTAATGGGTGGTGCAATACAAGGACCACAAAAGTTATTTTTCCAAGGAGTTCCTGCTATATATGAATATGGTAAAGGTACATTTGGTACAGAGGCAATGAAAGAAAAATACCAAGAGTATAAAAACAACAGAGAAAAAACAGTTGATACTCTTGTAAAAAGCTGGAATGATGCATGGAATAATCAAGTAGATAATCCTAGCTCATTATTTGATCCTAATAAATTTAATTTCTTAATGCAAAAGCAAGTTGCTGATGCAATGAAAGCTAATGCATATGATCAAGATATGTTTGGGTTTATAGATGAAAAAGATTTTTCTAAGTTTCAACAGATGTACACTCTTTTTCAAACAGGTGGTGTATCACACTTTAGATCTCAGCTTAAAGACTTTTTAAATTTAACTGATGAAGAGCTGGCTGAAGCATTTCCTGGTGATGCAAAAGACATAAAGAACGGAAAACTAAGAGAACGTTTTACTAGTTATATAAATTATATAGATAAGGTACAAGATAACTTTGAAAAAATAAATGATAAGTTTCAGAACCCTTATGATATATCAAACTTTAAAGAAGGAGAGCCGGGGTTTGTTGAAGAAGCATTAAAGCAAAGAGCATATGAACATGCTAAGTATTTAGTATTATTTACACAAGATAGCTTTGAAAGAGCATTAGAAAGATCAATGTCTATCTATGAAAAACTAGCACAAGAACCTTTATTTGATAAGATGGCTGCAAAAGACATAATTGTTTTAAGTAGTATAGATAACATAGATCAAGAAATAAAGTTACTTACTAATGAAATAATAACTACAGTATCAGCAGAAGGTCCTAATGCAAAAGGTATTAATGAGAGTAACAAAAGAAAACAAGAAAAAATAAAAAGATTAAGTGCTTTAAAAGCAATTCTTACTGACCCAAAAAATACAACAAAGAAAGGCCTCTTTGATAGAAGAAAAATAGGTAAGCTAAGATCTGAGTTTAGAAACTATGTAAGATATTTGGCAGAACAAGAAGGTTCCTTTGTAGAAAGAGATAAAGTAGATGATGCACTAAAAGACTTAGTAGATTACTACGCACTAAAAGATAGAGCACAGGTTTATGATAAAGCTATTGAATATTTGTCAAACCCAGAAAGGTTTAATGAAATTGTAGAAAGATCATTACAAGTTAATAGAGAACTTTACAAAAACATTAAAAAGAACTTTGAAAAGTCAATAAAGAAATACATAGGCATACAAGAAGCCAATGAGCTTATGAACCAACTTGCTGCAATAGGAGTATATCCTGACCCAGCACAAACAAAAAAGTTTTTACAAACAGGAGATGTAGATGTTTTAAAAGACTTCTATTCTGAAAATGGTCTAGTTAGCAAACTTCAAGATGTTGTTAGGTATGAAAGAATACAAAGAATGTTGGAAACGTATAGAGGTATTACGCAAACAGCAGATGAAGAAAAAGAAGAAGAAACAAAAACGGAAGAAGAGGTTGCAGAAGAAACCAGAACAGACCAACAAGCAATCTTAGATGATGTTGGTGTAGATATAGTATTAGATAATCCTAATGATACACCTATGTTAAATGAACTTCTTGCTAGACAATATAGAAAGTATCAAGCAACAGCCGCTAGACTAGGTGAAAAAATATTACTATTTGAAGAATGGAGAAACAGTCAGCAAGGTTTATCTTTTCAAAATACATTTAATGCATTGAAAAAAGTGTGGGCATCTGGTGTTATACCATTTGCTGATGCTGCTGGTAATCCTTATACTGTTAAAATTTCACGTAAAGATTTAAACTCTGAGAAAGGTTTTAAAGAATGGTTTACAAAAAGAGAGGTTGTAGAAAGTGCTATTGTTAAAAGAATACTTGATCAAGCAGGTTTAGAGATTACAGATATAGTAGAAGAATCATTTCAGTTTCCAGATGAGGGCGGTACAATAAAAGGAAGTACTAATAGAATTGTATACAAAAGAGGAGCGCTAGCAAATATTGTTAAGATAACTACAAAAGATCAAGAAACAGGACAAGATGTAGTTATATACAAATTAGTAGATAATAATAATAAACCATTATCACCAAAACTATTAGAGCTTATTGGATCAAAGTTTGGAGCTTATACTCAGGCAAATGAAGCAGTTGCTGCACTTAAGAAGATAGAAGCAACAGCACCAGACTCATCTGAGTTTATATTTGATGATATGACTTTACATCAAGGACAACTATTATTTGATGCAGAAGGAAAAAAATATATTGTATTAAGCACACCAAAGCAAGTACAAGGCGGATACTTAAGAATTATAGAAGAAGAAAAAAATACTTCTAATATAAAGGAAAGAGAAAAGTTTGTTATAAAATTACAACAAGGTCAAGTAAAAAATAAATATTCTGCACAAGACTTGCAGTTTAGTCTATTACCTAACACAGTAAGTAGACTAAACATAAATGAACCAGTAACTCCTTATCCATATAAGAATGCTGGAGAGTCAAGAGAAATGGCATATGCAAGATATAATTTAATTATGTCTTTGTTGACTGCAGAAGAACTAACACAGCTTGGTTTAGTTGTATCATTAGATCCACAAGGAGGTACGGTAGGATCATACTACACAATCCAAAGTGCAGACGGTACAAGATATAGTGAGGCCAATCCTTTCTTAAAAACTAAAAGAAGCAAGTATACTATTGGAATTAGTATTGCAAATGAAGATGTAAAGGCACGTATAGATGCTGCACTTTTACAAGCAGGGTTTCAGCCTCTACAGTCAGGTAATGGAGTGTTTGCTTTTATAGGTAATGAAAACTTTTTAATGACTGATAAGCAGGGTAATGAAGTAGACCCAAGAACTATGTCTAGAGAACAGGCATTAAATACAATATTTGTACCTGAAAGTATTTCTAAAAATTTAACAAAAGAAGAAACATTAAAATTAGCACAAGATAATTTTGCACTTAATGCTGCTATAGTATCTGCTTTAGATGGTATGAACATCACAGAAGAAACAAAGATGTTCTTAAGTGAATTACCGTTTAGAATTACATTTACAACAGGTGGTACTATTATGGCTTATCCACCATCAGGCAAACAAGAACAGAGATCATTATCAGATCTTATGTTCCAGCATGCTGATCAAGATGGTAATTATTTAATATATGATCTTAAGAGAACCGGTGATGGAAAACCTAGAACTGTACAATCTAAAACTAATTTAGAAGGATCTGCTGCAACAAAGCTTAGAAAGAAAGTTAAGTCTGATTTAATTGAGCAAGGTTTGTGGGATCAGATGATAAATGGAACAGATAGATATGTAGCGGCTGTAAGATTACCAAATGGAAAATATGGAATTGTAAATCTAAAACCTGCTAGTTTTACACAAACAGAAGTACAAGACTTATATACTGAAATTATTGAGAGAGCTCAATTAACACAAAAAGAAAATCTAGATAAGAAGAAAGAAGCAAAAGATAAAGGATATAATACTGAGTACAACCAAGATCTAGAAAATAGATTATATATAGCAACAAAACCTGGATATAGAGTATCACTACAAGTTACTCCTTGGGGTAAAGTACAACTTCAACTTTTTGATACAAACACAAGAAAACAAGTTGGAGAAACAATAACTATTGACCAAAAGATAGTTAATGATACATCTTCTAGTACAAGCTCTGTTCAAAAAATACAAACATTAATAGATCAGTTTAATAATAATGCAGATATAAAAACATCTGGAGTTAAACTAACAGTAAATAACTTAAGAAGATCTTTCCCAGATAATGTAGATGTTAATACATTAATAGAAAGTACAACTACAGCAGTTCTACCACAAGTAGTGGAGAAACAAACTTTAAGAATAGTTGGTGACTCATCATTTATACAAGCTTCTAAGAATGTAGATAGTTCAGCAAAGAATCCTAAAGTAGAGCCTGCAGAAGTTGAGTCTAATCCAGAATATATTATTGCTGAAGAAGCAGAAGAAAGTATATTAGATTTATCTGATGCAGAATTTGAAGAAAGAGCTGCAGAAGATTTTGCTAATTTAGAACAAGACTTTATTCAGCATATAGTTAATAAACTATTACGTACAGATGGTACAGGCAGTGTGCCAGATCTTACTGCTAGAGAAGAAGCAATATATAATGCTTTACAAAGTAAGATTAACATGTTAGTAGCTAGAGCAGGTGGAATGGGATCTGTTGGTAATATTAATTTTATTGCATCAGAAACAGATGTGGTAGAAAATACTCCTTTAGCTAAAGCAAAACTACAGCTACAAGAATTACAAGAAGAGTTATTAAAAGATGTAGATGGTAGAAGCAAACGTAAAGTGCTAAGAGAAAATGAAAAATATCAAAAGCTACTTAAGAAAGTTAGAGATTTAGAAAAGAAAGAAGCAAACAAAATTATTCCTGCTTCAGAATTATCACAATATCAAGTAGAGAATATAAATGACTTTATTACTTGGGCTAGTCAGAATCTACCAGACTTTATTAATATAGCAGATATTGGTACTTTAGGTAATAATCTAAAAGCTGGTGGTATCCGTGTTGGATCTTTTGTTTTAATGTTAAAAGAAACTGCAGGCGGACTTAAGATTGATGGAACTTTATATACTGGTGCAACAAGTCCATTTAAATATCATGAAGCATTCCATGGAGTATTTAGACTTTTATTTACAGATGCTGAAATAAAAAAATACCGTGCAATAGCTGCTAAAGAAGTAAGAGCAAAACTAAGAGCAGAGGGTAAAAACTTTAAAGAAGAATTAGAAAGATTTAGAAATTCAGCAGATACATATGCAAATATGACTGAGACTGAATTAAAGAATGAATACTATGAGGAGTATTTAGCTGATGAGTTTGAGAAGTTTAAGATGAGTCCTAAGAAAACAAAGACTGATCCAGAAGTTAAAAACTTATTTACAAGAATACTAGAGTGGATTAAATCTATATTTAAATCAAAAAGTTTATCAGAGTTACAGACTTTATTTGCTGACATAGATGCAGGAAAATACAAAGGAGCTAAACTAGCACGTAATGAGTTTACAGAAAGTCTAGTTCCTGGTGTAGCTATAGAAGCAAATGCTTTAGTTCCTTATGCATCAGAACAAAAGGTTACTGATGGTAGAACAAGAACTGGCTTTTTATATTTAGATAATGATATAGCTGATCCTATGATCCGTAGTATTGCAGCTATGTATTTAAATAGAACAGATTTAATTGCTGAAGCATATAACCCAGCTACAGTATTACAAGAGTTAATGGATGACTTTGCTTGGTTGTATAGTCCAGGCAATCCTATTAATGAAAATAAAAGTATAACACAATTAGAAAGATTAGCACAAATAGAAAGTGCATTTGATTTTTACTCTGAGGAAATAACTAAACAGGTAGTTGATTTACTTAATATAATAAGTGATCAAGCAACTGAAGAAGAGTTTACATTAGAAGAAATGGAGGACTTTGTTGGTCTACGTACCACTTCTCAGTATGATTTAGATGCATCATTAATTGGTGGCTTTAGATCTTTATCATCTAAGATAAGAGCATATATTGCTACTACAACATTAGAAGAAGCTGATTACTTTGGTAATATAGAACTGACTGAGGGAGAACCTTTAATTACTGCTGTAGACTTTGTTGATGCATATAACGGATTATTAAAGAGCGTTAAGAGTATGTCAGATCCAAAAAGTATATTACAGAGTATGTACTTCTTTGGGCAGGATAATCCACAGGCAGGAGCAGTAGTAAATAGAATATTACAAGATGTTGGTATTAGTCAGGAAGAACTTTTGAGTGATTCTTCTTTAGGATCTGTACAACGCCCATTGTTATTACAGTCAATACTAAAAGGATTTGAAAACTTTAGGGTAGATTACATCTTTAATGAAAGAGATGAAGCAGGTAATATAAGAATATACTCTGCATCACAAAGAGACGATATAAATGCACAACTAGATAGATGGTATCAGGCTTGGAATAGTAAGAGCAAACTTTTAAATCAAGACAAAAGAAGAAGAGAAGCAACTGTTGAATTGATTCAAGAAATAGAAAGTCTTTTAGGACAATCAAAAAAATCTTATTCTAATGTGCAGTTAAGTGATATGTCAAGACAGTATTCACAAAGACTCTTTGACATGACTGGTATAAAACTAAGCCCGTTGTTTTTACAATTTAGTATTATTCAAAACAGACCTGTTAAAACAAAAAAACAACAAGCACTTAAAGATTTATATAAAGATCAGTCTCCATTATCTGAAGATCAGATGAATCAGATGGGTCTTATTATTGACAAAGGAGCAGACATATTTGATCCGGGTGAAGAGGGTATGGACTCTAGACTAAACACAATGAGTCAAAACAATGCAGCATTTGATGAAACAATTGGAGCATCTGTATTTAAAAACCCTAATGGTGATTTAGTATATGCACATCAACTACCAACGTATCATTTAAAAGCTATAGAAGCTTTAAATAATTCTAGTGAGATAGAAGCTTTAAAAACTATAGATCCTTACATGGCAAGAAATCTATTGCTTAATAGTGCAGCATTTATGAAGCTATCTGCAGAGAATAGACTAAGAGTTTTAAGAATAGCAGGTAGTAAAGTTGGACAACGTTTAGCTTCAGAACAAGATATTAATGAACAAATGAGCGGTTTAAAGTCAACACAAACTTATGGTGATTTTACTCCACAAGAATTTGCATTAGCTATTATAAACAACTATACAGCACTGTTAAATACTAGAAGTAATAAAGTTGAGTCAGTAGAAGGTGTAGATCAAAATGGTAATAAGATACCTAGACAAGCATTAGCACCAGTACTTATAAGAGTAATGGAAGCATCTAATACAGGAGACTTAATTAATTTACCTGTAATTAAGACAGTTGAATATGTGAATGGTAAATCAGTATTAACTGATGAAGCTGTTATGATGTATATAGAAAGAATAGCAACAGAGTTTGAAAGAATAAATAGAGAGTCAATCAATACAGATGAGCTAGCAGGAGATAATATATTAGGTTATAATACTCCTGATGGTAGAGCATTTAAGTTTGTAAATAATGCTATTTTATTACCAGAAAAAACAAGAGCGTTATTAGAAGAAGCGGCTGTTAATCAAGGCAAGCAAGGTAAAACAATAACACTAAATGAAGCACTTAAAGAATCAGGAATATCTGTAGCTCAACTTAAGAAACAAGTTAGGCTAAACTTGGAAGTACAATTTGATCAGTTCCAAACTTTACTAGATGATTTAAATGTAAAAGATCAGATATCTAGAAATATAACAGAGGGGCCTGTGAATGCAGCAGGTGTTCAAAGAAAAGAGCTTGTTGACTCAGCAAGATTATTAAACTTAAATTTTGATGAGACACATAATTTAAAACAAATATTTTTTAATGACTGGTTAAACACAGGTGCTATAAATGAAATATTATTAGGAGATCAGGCTGTTTCATTATCTAGCCCAGTAGATAGAGTTAAAAGAGCTAAGATGCAAAATGCAGCATATTATAGCGCATATAGTGCAGTATCTGCTCCTGAGTATGGTGTACACCACCCAGTGGAGAACATCTCTTTAATCACACTGCAAGAGCCTATTGGAGAATCTTCTATTACAGGAGAAAATATAGATGAAGCAGATGCTCAAATGTATATTACAACAAAGGCATTTAGATATATGTGGTTTGGTTTTGGTAAACTGAGTCCTGCACAAGCACAGTTGATTACTAAGATAGAAGAAGGACAACAGGTAACGTCAGATGAGATATTTGGTACAATAGAAAACCCACAAGGCTTAGCTAAGATGCAAGCTTTAATGAACTCTAAGAAGTTTGTTTATGGTGATGGTAGTACATTCCTTAAAATGTCTGCCTTTACTCTTACTCCTGAATTTACTTCTTTATGGGATCAGGCTACTAACTCTTGGGTGGCAAAACCAAACAGAGTAAGACTACACAATTTAAGAGTTAAGCTTGAAGCACTTGAACAAGAAGGAGAAACATTAGGTATAGCAGCTCCTCTTAGTGCAATTAAAATGAAAAAACAACTAGACATCCAGTTAGATGAGCTAGATAATGCCAATCCTTTTACAAGAAATGCTACCTTATTAGATGCTAGATATATGGGACTTCAAGTTCTAAACCCATCTAATAAATTAGAGATATTAGATCCAACCCAGATAAAACAAATTGTAACTTCTGAGCAAAATGATGATGTATTTGTGGAGGCTTTGGATATGAATGTAGGAGAAATAAGAGAAGAATACAATAAAGCTGTATCACAAAGGGTTCTTATTAGTTATAAAAACAGAAGAAATTTAATCTTTACTTTAGATAGTGCTTTAGATGAACTTCAGGTCTCTAAGAAACAAGGTGCAATAACACCAAACTTATCTGCATTTTTAAACTATGCTGTACAATCATTAAAAGCAGCACAAGCTAATCAACAGACTTTAGATTTCTTTTCTACAACGGAAGGTATACAGAACTACAACTTAAATAACCCATTAACAATACAGAAGTTTGAACAACTGTTTCTAAGTTATTTTAGTAAAGGCGTTCTCTCAGAAAGATCTCCTGGTATTGGTTTAACTTTATTATCTGATTTTGGAAACAAAGTATATAGAAGAGTATATGAAGTAGAAAATGGTGTACCAGTAAGATCAGAAGTTATTAGAGAGAATGTTTGGTTACAAGATGGAAGTATGGATCAGTTAGAAGATCTTGAGTTCTTAACTAATAATAATATTCCAGAAGAAGGTGTGGTAGTATTAGATGTGTTAAGACACGGACTTATGGAATATACAAACCCTAAAGATCCAAGTACAGCAACAGGACAACGTTATACTGAAATGATAATGCCATCTCACTTTAAATCTGTAATGGATTTAATAGAGAATGATCCAAGAGCAGAACTACCAGAAGTTATTTCTAAAATGTTTGGTGTAAGAATTCCTTCACAGGATAACCACTCTGCAGTAAATATGAAGCTTGTTGATTTTATGCCGGCATATTATGGATCAACTGCAATGTTTGCTAAAGAGCTTGTTGAAATAGCAGGTTCTGATTTTGATATTGATAAGGTATATACATTAATAAAAGATTTCTATGTTGAAGATGGTTTATTTAAAGAATATAAAAATGAATATAATGACTATCTAAGATATGTAACTGATAAAGTTGGTGTATCAGGAACAATATATTCAGAAGCATTAGGTTTATATTTAAATGGAGACTTAGCATCTAACATATCCAATACATTGACAGATGCTGAACAAGATATAGTTACTGACGCAGGATTATCAGAAAGTGGATTAAAGGCACTACAGATTTTAGGATTGCCTATAACAAGAAAACAATACGATGATTATGATAGAAAGCATGGAGCACCATTTGCTGCACCATTAAATAATAAAATATTAGACTATAGATATGCTTTAGTTGGTAATACTGGTGTTACTGAATCTAAAGAAGGTGTTCCTATTTCTTATCAAGCAGCAAATACAGAAGCTTTAACTGTAACTTTATCTATACTAGCAGAGCAGTCAGATGTATTTAAACAAAGAATTACAGAAGATGATGTTGATGTAGATAATATGTTAGGTAAGATTAAAGCGTTTAAAGCAAATAAAGGTGCATCTATTGGTGCGGTAGTTTTACCTAACCTATACCTAAGTTTACTTACAGAATATAAAATTAAAGTAGATAATAAGAAAGCTATAAAAGTTAATGGTAAAACATATGGTGATTATTCTGTAACTGTTTTAGAAGATGGAAGGAGAAAACAAGATGTTTTATCTGCCCTTATTACAATGGCAACAGATAATGCAAAAGACCGTTTAGTATCTAAATTAGGATTAAATAGACATGCTGTAGGTTTGGTAACAAATATGATAGCACTTGGTGTACCACTAAAGACTTCTTTGTTATTAATTAATAATCCAATTATTCAAGAAGATTATACACAGGCCTTAAATAAAAAATCAAAAATAGACCCAGGTATCAATAGACTTATAGATTCAAGATTACAAGGACTAAAACAATCAGGATCTAAAAAAGTAAAGATTACAGATGATATATTATTAGATGCAATAAATAACCCAGAAGATGTAAGTAATGATGAAATGTTTAGTATCCTATCTTTATTTAGATCTGCATCTACAATAAAAGACTTTACACAAAAGATGGGTGCTCCAACAAGTTTATCAAAAGGATTATCATCAAGTATTGCAGGAGTAAAAGATACATATAATAGCACAGTAGAACTGTTTGGTAAAAATGCACCAATGGATTTAAGTCCTATATATAAAGGTAAGACGTGGCAAAACACATATTTAAGAATCTTTACACAAATAAATAATGATCTTTTACCTGCAACATTCTTAACAGGTAGTGAAGGGTTTACAGAAATATTAGCTCCTGTACTAGAATCTATGAATACAGAAAGCATAGACTTTACAGAAGAGATCAAAGCAAAAGTAGGCTTAGACTTATTATCTTATTTAACAATTAAAGCTTATCAACACCAAGGAATTCAAAGTGATCCACAAAGTGTAGCATCATTAAGTAATGATATTTTATATCCACAAAATGGTGGTAAGAGTATAGTTTCAATAATAGAAGAACTTAGAACTACTGAAGCAGGTCAGGACAATTTCTTCTTAGATAATTTTGTTTTAACACAAAAAGCAGATTCAGCAGGTAATAATACAGGACTGTCTTTAGCTGAAGCAAATACTTTTAGACAATTAAATTCTAGTCAGAAGTTAGACTTAATGAATGACTATGCAAGATTGTATGGATCTATTGAGACAAGGAATGGTGCACAAACTATACTTAACTATATAATGGTTAAAGACGGTATGCAAATGGGGTATGCAAGTTTGGTTGAAGCAATCAGTCCATTTATGATGACACCATACCTTGATAAGATAGACTCAGTAAGTAGAGCATTAAAAGAAGAAACAACATACGAGTCTGTATTTGGTATATCAAAAGAAGAGTTAATAAAAGAATTTAAAGAAGGATACTTAGAGTCTAATGTCAATGGCTCAAGATTAGTTACATATGAAAGCAGTCCTTTCCAATCATTACCAAGAAATGCAGCTATAACAGTAACATATAGTGCAGAACAAAATGAGTTAAATATAAGACTGGGTAATCCAGAACTTAAAAAAGATTATGTTAGATTAGCAATTGATAGTGGTTTAGGATCTGTTGTATATAAAACATTTAAGTTAAATTCTGAGAAGAGTGTAGATTTAGTAAACTTTGTTTATGATGAGATACAAACGAGAGGTTCTAATCAGCAGTCTGCAGTTGGCTTTATGTTTGGTAATAGACCAACATACAGTGAAGTAAGAAAATTTGTTGCAGGCTTAAGCGGTTTAACACCAGACTTATCTGCTTTAGAAAACCTTGCTATGGGTGTAGGTATTGATGAAGCAAAACAAATACAAACTAGCGTTTTAAAAAATGAATCATCTATTATAGAAGCAAATGAAAATGAGGTAAATGTTAAAATGGATGTAGAAGGCAACTCTGTAAATATATCTGACATAGCAGGATTACTAGACCAAGATATAGCAGACCAACAGGCTTTAGAAGAAGGAGAGTTAGAAGGTAATGTTATTGAAGATAATGATCAAGCACAACCAGAAATGTCTCCAGAAGAAAGACAGCTTTCTTTAGATTTAGAGTTTCAGCTTGAAGATTCTTATGATATAATAAATGAAGAGTATTATGCTATGATGAAAGATAGAAACAATAAAATTATATTAATGCAAAATAATTTATTTCCTTTGTCAAACATGATTGAAGCATATGAAAATAGGTTATCAAAAGATATGAACAAAACCTCAGAAGAAAACCAAAAGGAGTTTATAGAAGATATTAAAAACTGCTTATTAAAATAAATAAAAATGGCAAGATGTCCTAATAAAAATACAGGAGAATATAGAGCACTACAAGCAGTGTATAAAACAGAATTACGTACTAATGATGTGATTACTACATGGCAAGATATAAATAAGTCTGAAGCATTTCCAACAGTCTTAGAAGCAAGTGAAATGGTTAGTGATCAAAAGCTAGCATTTGCTCTAAAGCAACAAGACTTTGCAGATAGTCTTTTAACTAATTTACGTAGAGAAAGAATAGGATCTATGTACCAGGGTACATTTTTTATTAATAATTCTAATCCAGCAACAAGAGCATACGATGAAATGTTTTTATCTAGTAATCTTAAAAGATTACAGAGATACTTAAAAATAAATAATATACCAGAGAAAACAGTAACACTTACAAGAACTCCAAAGTCATATATAGTGCAAGTAAATGAAGATATGTTTACTGCAAAAGATATGATAGAAAAAAGTAGATCATGGGATACCAATAGATCTAGAGCAGTGGTTATGCATTTAAAAAGAATGTTTCCACAAGTACAAGTAAAGATGTTATCTGTTGCAGATGCGGCTAAGTTATATGAGTCATTTCCTGCATGGAAAAAAAGCAATGTTAAGTTTGATGAGGTTAAATCTTTTTATGCTGATGGAGTTGCTTATTTAATAAAAGGTAGAGTAACAGATGAAACAGCAATAGAAGAAATGTTACACCCATTTGTTGATGCAATCAAAGCAGAAAATGAAGGGTTATTTAATAGTTTATTAGGAGAAGTAACAACCAACTTTCCTCAGATGGTACAGGAAATTGAGGCTGCTTATAACTCAGATACAAGAAATTTTAATCAAGTTGAAAGAGATCTAGAAATAGTAACTCAAGGTTTATCTAGACACTTCAAAAAAGAATATGAAGAACAACCAACCAAAGGATTTTTAGCCAGAGTGTCTGAAGTCTTAGATTGGTTTATGAACTTAATTAATAACTTAAATGAGTATTTAACAGGTAGACCTTTAAGTGTTAGAGATATTAATGCTAATGCTACTATGTCTGATATAGCTAAACTATTAAATACAGAAGGTATACAATTTAAATTAGAGAAAAGAGTTGATGGTAAAGTTAGGTTTGCTTTATCTGAAAGTAAGCAGAAAGTAATTGACACAGTGCTTGGTGAGTCAAACGGAATACAGAAGAACATTATAAATAGATTGTTCCATCAAGCAATGTCTACTGATAAAATTATTGATTCTTTATCAGCTAACATGAATATAAACTCTGAGGGTACAATAGTAGTACTTAACAAAGAGGATCATACATATGTGGACATAACAAATCAAGAGGTTTATACTTCTGTAACTACTGCAATAAAAGGTAAGCTAAAAAATGAAGAAGAGGTACGGCTTAATCTTGATATTGGTAATGATATAGATAATCTGTTAGATGCTTTAGTATCACACCAGTCAGTAGCTGATGTGATGGATCAGATGAATGTTTTAACTGAAGAACAAGCAAGAGAGGCCTATAACATTTTAGATACTACATTAAAAAATATAATGCCTGAAGGATCTGTAGCATTATCACAAGTTGTTGTGTTTGACGAAGCAACAAAACTTGCTGGTACAGCAGACTTAGTTGTTATTGATAGACACGGTGCTATAAGAATAGTAGATCTTAAAACAAGCAAAAATTCTTTGCGTGCACAATCTATTATAGATACTAGAGCAGGTAGACAGCAAAAAAAGTATTATGATAAAGAATGGGGTCTACCAGAAGA
>Ga0160423_10000501_pt1 | contig 32064 bp, 31 predicted proteins | sample CRUFie14St8metaG_FD_108191 | JGI IMG/M metagenome (GOLD analysis project Ga0160423, IMG submission 108191) | Marine microbial communities from the Costa Rica Dome - CRUD Field 142mm St8 metaG | ecosystem: Environmental > Aquatic > Marine > Oceanic > Photic zone | place: Costa Rica: the Eastern...
CTGGTGGTGCTGGTGGCATCTCAGGCGGTGCAGGTGGCATCTCTGGTGGCGCTGGTGGAGCAGGTGGCATCTCTGGTGGTGCTGGTGGAGCAGGAGGCATCTCTGGTGGTGCTGGTGGAGCAGGTGGCATACCCGGTGGGGCTGGCGGCATACCCGGCGGAGCAGGAGGCATATCTGGAGGTGCAGGAGCCATGCCTGGTGGAGCAGGTGGCATACCTGGTGGTGCCGGTGGCATACCTGGTGGTGCCGGTGGCATACCTGGTGGTGCCGGTGGCATTCCCGGTGGAGCAGGAGGGGCAGGTGGCGCAGGTGGCATACCTGGTGGTGCCGGTGGCATTCCCGGTGGAGCAGGTGGTATTCCAGGTGGTAGTGGTGGTGTGTTGACTTCTTCTTCGCTCATAAAAAAACCTCCAATTTGCCATACTGTGGCACTTACCCCATTTGTGCACAGCGTATAACCATTTTGCGAAAATTCTCAATCAAAGAAACCCGTTTTGATAGTAAAAACGGTAGGTTGATGAACACATGTTGTGACCGCTCGCCATGGTTGGTTTAGATACCTCGTCCCCGCCGGTAATTTTTGTTGTTGGAACTGCAGGAGCAGGAAAGTCATCTCTTGTCACATCTTTTCAAAGATGGAGTCGGTTTATCGAGACAGAAACAATAGCCGTCAACCTCGACCCAGGCGCAGAAAGAGTACACTATGACGCTGAATTTGACGTTCGTGATGTAATTTCCTTGACCGAGGTAATGAATGAATACGATCTCGGTCCAAACGGAGCCCAAATCTTGGCAGCCGACTTAGTGGCTGCTCAAGCATTGGATGTTGCTGACCAATTACATGCTCTATCAGGTGAATTGATAATTGTAGACACACCAGGTCAGGTGGAATTATTTGCGTTTAGAGAAGCCTCATCGCACTTGATTGAAGTACTTGGCCAAGAACAAGCTGCTATTATTTATCTATTCGATCCAATGTTATCAAAGAGCCCATCTGGATTTGTATCACAGATGCTATTGTCGAGCATTGTGGAATTTAGATTGGGCCTTCCAACAAAAAATTTCTTGTCAAAATCTGATTTACTTGAAGAGGAAGACTTAGAGAAAATCTTGGAATGGTCTGAAAGATTGGAGATTCTTGAAATGGCACTGTATGATGAAGCTGGTGGACAGCGCACTGAATTCGCCATAAATCAACTAAGAATGATGCAGCAGTTCTCCCAGACACCTGGTTTAACAGCCTTGTCAAGCGAAACAGAGGATGGCATGGCTGATGTACTTACATTCGCTCAAGCACTATTTGGTGGAATGAGTGATGCAAGGGACGGATTTGCAGCAGATATAGAGCACGAAAAGAACTAATCTTGACCGATGTGATTTTTTACTGCCCATCTAAGCATGGCAATATGCCTGACCACTTACTGGCGATTGACGACGTTGCGGAAGACTTTGAAGACATACTAAATTGGGCCATAGAATTCAAACGGATGTGGAAGTCAGGAGACGAGATAGCCCTGAACTTTTTCCCACTCGCCGACCTAGCAGTTGGTAGCATTTATGAAAAGCCCAGTACCCGTACCCGAGTGTCGTTTGAGGTAGGAATTAATCGATTAGGTGGTTATCCCCTAACTTTATTGAAAAATGACATACAGTTAGGCAAATCGGAAACTGTTGCCGACACTGCAAACGTACTTTCAAGATTCCTTGGAGCCATTACGTACAGGTGCTTTGCTCATTCTGATGTCGCAGAACTAGCCGCAAACTCCAGTGTACCCGTACTCAACGCACTCTCCGATAAGCATCATCCTTGTCAGGCAGCGGCGGATTTAATGACAATTTTAGAGCACTTTCCCGAAAGGGAGCGTCTCAAAGTGGCATGGGTTGGTGATGGAAACAATGTACTGCATGATTTAATGTTAGCATGTGCAATGTTGGGAATTGACTTTAGTTATGCAAATCCCGAAGGGTATGACCCAGCAAAAGACGTTGTAGCTAGAGCGAAAGATTTCGCCAGCGAAAATGGATCCAAACTATCAGGGACAAATGACCCTGTAGAGGCAGTAAAAAATGCTAATGTAGTCTACACAGATGTTTTTGTCTCGATGGGAGAGGAAGGCTTGAAAGACAAAATGGCAGACTTTGACGGTTTTCAAGTCAACATGGAATTGATTTCAAACGCTGAGGAAAATTGGGCATTCATGCATTGCCTTCCCGCTCACAGAGGTGATGAGGTTACCGATGCTGTAATGGATCATGCCAACAGTATCGTGTTCGAGCAAGCAGAAAATAGGATGTGGGCTCAGATGAGTTTACTCGCTTACCTAGTCGATAACGGAGCTTGGTCAGCGATGGGCGAAATGATGGGAGTAGGAATCTAAGTCAGAGTATACTTACTTGCACAGCGAAAGCCAGTAAACCCAGTAACATTCCAAAACGAACGTTCTGTTGTGCTTTGTGATCATCACCCAAAAATAGCGGACCATTTAGTGAGAATAAAATGAAAATTGCTGGTGCATGAAATACTAGATAGTGATATTCCAATGGCCCCGTGTAATGTGCCAAACCCAGACTAACCATGGACAGGAGTATGAACACATATGCAGTTGCCCTAGCATTCATCAATCCAACACGCATTGGCAAGGTATTGCGCCCTTCATCTGTTTCCATATCCTCACAGTCTTTGATAATCTCTCGACCCAAATTAGCGAAGAATGCAACAACAGCAGCGTATAGAACCAATTCAGTAGAAGCAAGAGATACAGCTGCAGCGCCAAAAACAATTACTGCTCCAACCATCAGTGAGATTGCGATATTTCCAATCAAACCCATGTTTTTGGTCTTTGGTCCTGCATCGTAAGTATACATCAATAAGGCAGCAGCACTCCATATCGCAATCAGTGGAACTGGTTCCTGTGTAAACATAGCGCCAGCAAGCATGAAACAGGCGCTGAGGAATGTAAATGCATAGGCGATTTTTGAAGCATTTTCGATAGTAATTCTTCCAGACGGAATTACTTTTTGTGGTTTAGATACACTATCTATAGAAACATCTGCGATGTCATTGAATGTATTGCCTGCAGCCATAAAGCAAATTGCAGAAGTGGTCTGAAGGGCCACGAGACCGAGTGCTTGTAATGTCCAAGCATCACCGAGGGCTAGGTGAGCTCCCAAAGGGACCGTTATCGCAGCAAGTACGACGTTTTTCGGCCTTGACAACTCAACAATCTCGCGCCACATCAGACCTATGGGGTGTGACAGGGGTACATGGTCAGTTCGCTGTCAGAGCCCAAATACAGACTCTTTCGCGAAAACCAGCCATGGTTGTGCCCTCGGTAATTCCGAGTTTCTCGAATCTACTGTCTCTAGCAAGGAGGTTACCCACTTGATTCATGGTTGCTCCCCAACGGAAACGTTTGTTGATGTGGTCTAGTATTTGACTTGTGTTTGACACGCCATTGTCTTCCAAGTACTGTGCTATCTCATTTCGCAATCGACCTGTTCTGCTCATCATGCCTCACCTCTGGTTCTACGAGCGAGGTTTTTCCAGGTAACTGGAACTTCGATCTTCAAAGGTTTCCAGTCCCAATTACCATCAGATGAAACTATGTGAGTTCCATATCGCTTGTTCATACTTTCTTTTTCTCCGCTCGACACAAGGTCTGAGAATCTCAGCGTTCTGTTCATGAACCAAATTAGGATAGGCCAATATATCAATGAAAAATGAAGACTCGAAAGTGAAAGTGAAAGTGGACAATGAGTGTACTGCGCTAATCTTTCACTTTCACATTGTAATGAATATGATTGTTACAATACCCGTTCAGAATAAATACCGGTGACATGACGGTCGCCTACCGCTCGTGTAGTGTAGTGGCCCATCATGAAGGCCTCTCGAGCCTTCGACCCGGGTTCAAATCCCGGCACGAGCACCTTTGCACCTGTTAAGTTGACACGATTTGGTGAAATTGGTGCTTATATCGGCTCATATTTTCCAAAAGCAATAGGTACCATTAAGCATCGACTTTGGATATAGACTCACGATTAAGATGATAAAAATCGAATCAACTCCCGCAAAAATATGTCTCGGAATATCAGCACTGCTACTATTTGTCTACTCGGTTAGCTTCATGTTCTTTGCAACAGAATATGTAACAGGAGGCGACACTGGTTTTGCTCTCATCAAAAATGGCTTAGCCGGCTCAGAGAGTGACCCTGCTTACGGAAAAGGTGGTATTGAGACTGGATTTAATGGAGTATTATTTTTCGGAATATTTGTCTCAACCATGCTAATTATGTTTGAAGGTGCTAAAGGAAAATGGAGAATTATGCTACCAGTCATTGCTGGGATGACGACTATGACAGTATGCATCTGGACATATTGGAATCCTGATAGTGCAGCAAGTGACACTCCAAAGTATGCATCTATTTTTGCAACAATAACTTACACAGCAGCCTATCTCTTGCTGAGAGGAGAGGGTGTAAATGATGGTTTGTCTGATTTTAAACCAGGAATTAATGTCAAAGATAAGATTGCGATGCTGTCTCTGATTTTCCTCGTAGGTTCAGGATTATTCTTCGCTCTAAGAATGATCTTCACACCAGATACTGTGATTGCAGACGGATTCCCTGCTGACAAAGAATGGGTTAAGTTGCTGGATGATAGCGAGGGGCTGGGCGCTCCACTACCAACTACAGTTTCAGTTACAGGTGCTATGCTCTTGGTGTACACAATTTGGGCTGGCCTAGTTCTTATGGATGGACCGTCAGGAAAATGGATGATTATGCATCCATCCGCCATTGCATTCGTCGCAGTTACTGTAACAACTTATGTTGGACTTGTTGCTGGACTTGCTCGCACTACTAGCGACCAAAACCAAATGGACATACTCACAATTCCGTTAGTTATGCTACTTGTTTTGACAAGCTACTACAGGCTGAAACCAGAGGGAATGGAGGATGGAATGACATTTATGGGAGAAGAAGTCGAAGGTCATACCTTCACTAATGCTCTGCTAATTCTAGCAATAATTGTTGGACTACTTACTACAATCAATGAAGTACTGTTAACATGAGATTCCATTCAATTCCGCCTTGAGGCTGGCTCAAAACCTGTTTTCGTAGTGAATATGTTGAGGATTTGACTCAATTGTATTTGCCAAAATAAATTGTATGGATATGATATATCTACGAGGTTTTCCACCTTATGAGTTATTATTTCCATCTAGCTTTTCAGTCCAAGCTAAGATTTCTTCATAACAACGACGAGGACATTCAAGTTGAGGATTGTGACCAATACTTGTCAATCTCACAATGGTCGAATTTGGTAAATTCAAATGATACCAGTCCCCTTTTGTCCTCGGACAAATTGTGTCTTCATTCCCCCAAATCAACAAAGTTTGTACGGCGACGTCTCCTATTTCATCAGAATTGAAATCTTGCCAAGGTATTGCAAACTCTCTAAACATTGCATCCATGCTTCCTGGATATCTAGAGAGATCCCACAATCTATCTATTTCCTCATCCGTAATTATCGATTTTTCAAACACCATGTCTTGTAGGGATGATTTTGCCATCTTTCTAGACCAAACTCGTTTAATTATTGCACGTCCAAGAGGATTTTTCATCATCCTAAGCGCCATTGGGGGAGAGGACTTTTCCACGTTTGGAGCCCCACTTGCAGAAATTAGGACCAGGCCAGCAACCTTGTCTGAGTTCTCTATTGTGTACTTGAGGGAAATTCTTCCACCCATTGAATGACCGACTATGATGAAGGAGTCCAATCCCAAATTTGAAATCAGCATAGATAAATCAGAAACATAATTCTCTAATTTGTATTCTTTATCAGGCGATGGACCGGTCAGGCCATGACGACGCAAGTCAAATCTGATAACCCTGAAATCACTAATAAGATGCTTGGCAAGGTTGTTCCAAGTGTGTAAATCCTCACTATGTCCGTGGACTAAAACAATCACCGGAGCCTCAGTATCTCCTTCATCTCGTAAATGTACTTGAACGCCATTTGGTAAACTAATGAATTCTGAAGGAGAGCCCCCGTATTTGTCTTTTAGAGCCTCGATATCTCCGTCCTTGGGGCCAAATATCAGTTTCCTAATTCCCCCCATGTTTCGTTTCATTAATTGTACTAATTTCAAAATATCCCATCAGACTAAGTTTTGCTTGAAAAAAGAGTAGTACCAATACAAACTAACTATCAAAGCATTTAGGAAAAGAAATGATAGATTGTTGGTGATTTAGAGGGCACAGGTTGCTTTGGTTAGCATTAGATACGACTGCGCAAAAATACCAGTGCCATTAATCCCATGTTCACGCCAAGGATTAGTTCGGGTAAGTAACTGAGGTTATCAGTTAGTGCTAATGCAAAAATGACCAACGATTGCATACCGAACCCCAAAAATGAGGATACAGTAAGTTCAAAGACTAGGGTTTTTGAGCCTCTTCCGGATATTACTGAAATCATTCTGTCTTGCCAGCTGAAAAATACAATGTAGAGAGCGTGGAAAAAGTTCACGCTGGACTGTCGCTCCCAAGGATAAGCGACGGGCTTTACTGTTTCATCGACGCGACTAGTAGTGTCACCAGAACCTAAGTTTCTCATCATTATTGAATAGTGATTGAATAGTGAATATTGAAGCAGCGTTGCAAAAATAAGAGCAATTGTTAGGAAAGTTTCCCAACTGTATAGGCTTCCAAACGCAAGCATGACTGCTATCAAACCTATAGTATCTGCAACGGTATCCCAATACCTTCCAACATGCGATGGGCGTTCACGAATTCGAGCGAGTTCTCCATCAACAGCGTCAATAATTCCCTTGATGATAAGAAGAAAGCATGCAATGATTGTATTTCCTTCTAAGATTAACCAAGCACAATATATTGTGAGTAGAAGATGGAAAGTTGTAACTTGCATAACAGAAATGGGTTTTTCTTTTAGGAACCGAGAAACTATACGTGCTATTGGTCGTCCCCATTCGGAGAGATCAACGACATTCTTATCCCCGTATTTACTCATCTTTGCAAGCACGCCCAACACCGCCATGGGCTCATCATTGATATGGTTCTGCCATCGTGCCTCAATGTTGCAAGATATCGGTTTCCCTGATTACACCTATACTCAAAGAATGCGTATTGGGTCATTAGACTTCGGAAATTATCCCCTAGTCACCCAATCATAGTATGCATCATTAGATTGGAACTCGCACATTATTATCTGGGGGACGTCGTAAGGATGGTTTTCTTGAATCAAGTCAGCAACTGCTTGTTTATTGTCCTCAGAGACTTTTATCTGTAAAGACCACTCATATTCTGATTGAATTTTACCTTCCCACTTGTATGTAGATGACACCTTGTGATGTTGAACGCAACCAGCCCCAGCTTCCAACAAAGATTGGGCAAAAGAGGTTACCTCGAACTCTCTCCAAGATACCGGGAGTGTTGTCTTCAAGACCCATAATGTGTTGCTCATGCCTCTGCTACGCAGAGAGAAGTCATGAATATTCTGTTAACACATATTGAAAAGCAATCCATACTACAACATATCATGGGCCAATTATCAGAACTCAAATGGCTCAACCGATTCTTGTCCGAAACACCAGGAGATGAACAAATAGGTGGGCCTTGCCGTCAAGTTCCCAATGCATGTTGGTCACGAGTTCTTCCAACACCCGCACCAAAACCAAAACTTCGCTTGTGGTCTGAAGAGGTGGGCAGCGATTTGGGCCTTGACAAAGGTGAAGCAGACGTGCTGGCAGGTGGCAAGCCTGTTTCTGGTATGGACACCTACGCGCAAAGGTACGGAGGGCACCAATTTGGTAATTGGGCAGGGCAACTTGGGGATGGACGTGCAATTACCTTGGGTGAGGTAGATACTGGGACTGAAGTTCTAGAATTGCAATTGAAGGGCTCAGGCCAAACTCCGTATTCCAGGCATTCGGACGGAAAAGCAGTTCTTAGATCGTCTATCCGTGAATTTCTTTGTAGCGAAGCAATGTTTCACCTTGGTGTACCTACAACCAGAGCACTGTCACTTGTAACTACTGGAGAGCAGGTCATGCGAGATATGCTGTACAATGGGAATAAACAACTCGAGCCTGGTGCTGTTGTATGCAGAGTCGCTCCGAGTTTTATCCGCCTCGGTAGTTTTCAAATTCATACTATGATGGGAGATAAGGCTAGCCTTGATTCCCTTGTAAAGCACACTCTGAAACATCATTTCCCAATGTGCGAGTTTAATGAAGATGGAATTATTGAATGGGCACGCATCGTGGCCAAGACCACTGCAGAAATGGTTGCACACTGGATGCGAGTTGGATTCGTTCATGGAGTCATGAATACAGACAATATGTCTATCCATGGATTGACTATCGACTACGGGCCTTATGGTTGGGTAGAAGATTACAACCCTGGATGGACACCAAATACTACAGATGCTGGAAGAAAGCGATACCGATATGGGGCGCAGCCGCAAATAGCAGCATGGAATGTAGCCAGATTTTTAGAAGCGATTTCTCCATTAGTAGAACAAACCGGTAGATTGACTGAGGTTTTGGATTTCTACATATCATGCTATGAATCAGAAATAAGCAAAGTGTGGGCTGCTAAACTGGGAATAACACAATACAACGAGTCTGATGAAGAATTAATCTCTGAATTAAACGAATTGATGCAGATGGTTGAGACTGATATGACCATCTTCTTCAGAGAGCTAGGAAAACTGAGTGCACCTTCGGTCCGAGGCTTAGAGTATGCATTCTATGACAAGAGTGCAATTCCGGAAGATGAGTGGAATAAATGGCTCAAAAAATGGTGGCAGAGAGTTGACTCTAATCCGAATCGGGACTTAATGATAAAAAATAATCCAAAATATGTACTAAGAAACTGGATGGCACAACTGGCTATAGATGCTGCAGAAAAAGGTGATTATACAGTATGTAAAGAACTCCATATATTACTGAAAAAACCTTACAGTGAGCACGCAGATTTTGCAGAAAAATGGTACAAAAAGCGTCCAGAGTGGGCTAGACACCGGGTTGGGTGTTCAATGCTGTCATGTTCAAGCTGATTTTGCTAAGAAAAAAACACCCTACTATATACCCTCATACTAACCATATGCCATGACGCAGGTAGAAATTACACCGCAAATGAATACAGCAGAGAACTTGGTTATCAAGTACGCGCCAACCGTAATTCGTGGCATACAAATGATAGCATTGCTAATGACGATAATTTTGATGTACAGTTTTGTATCAGCATTTCCAGTATCAATCACGATATTCTTCTTAGCCCTACCTGCCTTGATCATGAACATCGGTTGGTTGATGTTTTCACAAGCGGTGTAAACATCAGGCATTTTTATGCACTAGGTTGGTGACAACCACGCATGGTTGACACACAGTTACTGTGGTGTCTCACTTTAGGTGGCTGGGCCATAGCCACAGTTATGGCAATTAAGCCACTACATGCATATTTTATGTCTAAAGGCTGCGAACACATGGTTGCGGTCTATTACAACCGAAAGGTCGCACACATGGTAGCAGGTGGAGTTCCCCTGATATTGTGCCCAGTCGTTTTTTCTAATCCTGTGTACCCATTACTTGGTGGTGTAGTCGGTTCGGTTGCTCTTGCAGCTACACATTTGCTTGACAAGAGATTGTGGTGGATGCAGACAGAACAAAACATGAACGATGCTACATTCGCGTTCATGCTGGGAATATCTGTATATGTCCTTTGGGAAATTTTAGGGAATCCATGGTTAGCGATTCTTCCAGCTTTGTTCATGGCTTATGGTGACGGTGTGACCGGCATAATTAGGAACAAGATGTTTGCAAAACGGACAAAAAGTGCTTGGGGTAACCTTGGCATGGCCGTTTTGTGCATCCCTCTTGGAATAATAGTAGGCAATAGTGCTGAACCGGCAATCCCACTGTGGGGTGGAATCTCTGGTGCTATTGCCTCATTTGTTGAGAGGTACGAATTCGGGCCTATCGATGATAATGTGCTGATTGTCATAGCCTCAAGTTTAACAATCTACGCAGGAGTTCACTTTGGCCCACTACTTTAGTACCAAGTTTAGAAATTCTAGAATAATACACTTGTATATATTGTCAAATTATTGCCCAGTGTCATGTTCAACTCATTACCAGAGCATCTCAGTGAAAGGGTACGAGTGATAGATAATGGCAAGCATATTGGAAATTCTGGCCCAGTAATTGTTTGGTTGAAATCCTCTCATCGATTTCATGAAAATCCTGCAATCGATATTGGCAGATTAATTGCATATGAGAATGGCCTCCCATTATTGGTCTATCACGGTATAGACGAACGGTATCCGCACGCATCTTTGAGACACCACAATACGCTTCTGGACGCTGCGGTTGATGTATCTAGGTTGTGCGAAAAGAATGGGATTCGTCATACTCTGCACGTCGCTAGGAATTCACATAGGCCGAGTGTGATGAAAGATTTCGCTTCATTAGCATCTATGATTATCACAGACCTATTTCCGATACCTCCCTGGGACAAGTGGGTAAACAGTGTAGCAAAAATTGCGAAATGCCCGGTAATTGAAGTTGACTGCCACTGTGTGATACCAATGCCATTGTACGGTAAATCAGTAGATAGACCTTTCAAGTTTAGAAGTGCAACAAAAAAACTACGCAAAAACCGCATGCAACGAACCTGGCCAAAGGTTACTGTTGTCCCAGAAAGATACACCGGTGATTTACCATTCAAGCCAATCGATGTAGAAAACGAAATCGCTGATATGTCCGCAAGATTTGAATTACTTAAAGAATGCAATATTGACCCAACTGTACTCCCCGTTTGGAGGGAGAAAGGCGGAGAAAACTTTGCTAGAAACCGTTGGCAGAAATTCCTTGATACAGGTTTGAGTGGATACGCACGTAGAAGAAATAACGCCGCAGACCCTAATGGGGTATCCAGATTATCATCTGCATTCCATTATGGATTTCTGTCACCTATGAAGGTAGCAAGAGAGGCGGCTGCAGTAGGGACGAAATCAGCTGAGAAATATCTGGATGAACTTCTAATTTTCAGAGAACATGCCTGGCATCACATTTACAGTTGTGATGACCCATATTCCCCTGCAAACCTCCCCGGATGGGCCCTAGGTTCTTGGAGAAGAAGCGAAGGTGATGTACGAACGAATCTAGTTCCGGATTACAAACTGGAGTATGGTGAGTCTCCCAGTGATCTATGGAACGATTGTCAGAACTCTCTCACAAAAAATGGTGAACTACACAATAATCTACGAATGACTTGGGGGAAAGGTATTCCATTCTGGACAGATTCTCTAGAAAAATCCCTGCTGTTATCTCAAAAACTGAATGATAAGTATGCATTAGACGGTAGAGACCCTTCATCAATCGTAGGGGTTCAGTGGTGCCATGGATTATTTGACAGGCCATTTGAACCATCCATTCCCGTGATGGGTATTGTAAGGAAAAGAGACATAGAGACTCATAAATCAAGAATAGATTTCAATAAGTATCATATTCATGCTAACAGAAAAAACTGTGCTGAAAACCGATTGTACATAGTAAACGCTAGTCCACTAAATCAAGCCATAATAAGTCGCATACTACGTGACAATGGTAACGATGTTGTAATCTTATCAAAGAAACCAGTTGACTCTAATGTTAAAATTTCAGTACTAGACCTGAAAATTTTGCCAACATGGATTCAATCTCGGTTTAATTCAATTCTAAACTCAAAAGGTAAGGGAGAAATCGTTGAACTTATTGACGAATTAGTCAATCCGATAACAAAAATTAGCATTTCAGAAGGACAAACATTCGATTACGAGGACATTGTTACGATACTCGCTAGTGATATCAATGCACCCAAGATTGGGCTTGTTAGTGAAGATAATCTCGGAAACCTGGTTCTAACTGAACTCAAAGAAGAGATGGATGATGATCTATTTGCACATCAAAACAACAATAGTAGCGTAAAAGATATCTTATCAAATCTCTATTCAGTCTCATGGGAAACTGCGGCTATAGCATGGAAAGAGAACTGTCAAACAAAGCACGGCAAATACTCTATTCAATCAACAATAGTATGATTATTCTTCTTCTGTGAATTTACCAACTTCACTTCTTAGCAGCTTCATCACAGATTCTACATCATTAGATTCAAGAATTTCCTGTCTTAAATCAAGGTCCCCAAGCAAAAGCCCAGAAACTGCGAAAATGGATTCTGGTTTATCATCGATTAACCCAATCACTGGAGATGTTTCGATCCAATCTGCGAATGCGTCATCGTCAATTCGCAGTATCAAACCAACACGCTGCAGTATTGTTCGAACGATTTGTTCGAGTTCATCCTGCTGAAATTCGTCCATCGCATCTTTGAGTTCGTGAAATTTTACATCAGCACTAATGTAAAGCTTGTTTGATTCAACCTCGTCAGGAATGTTCGCAAGAAGCGTTTCTAAATCAGGATAGATTCCGTCATCTTCGTTGAATTTACTCATCGATGGATGGCTAAAGGGTGGTAAAGCGGGAGCATGCACTTTATCTATAGAAAACTTCCTCTTGCCTATAATCTGTAAGAAATGATTACTACCCTTAGTTTCATGATACAATATTTCTGCTTCACAACCATATCGAGCCGGGCCATCCCAGTGATTCACATCAGAGAGGTAATCGCTTTTCACCAATCCAAAATTTTTGCCATCTAGGAGACAATCGTCAAGCATCTGCTTGTATCGAGGCTCGAATACCCTTAGTTCCTGAACCTCTCCAGGAAGTAGTACCATAGGCAATACGAATAATGGTAGATTGTGCATGGGATTTGTTGTTGCTAAGTTCTTATCAAGATATGTTTCCAAAGGCGTCGGGAAAAACACCCTTTCATAAGAACATAACCGTGATTGAAGCACATGTTTGGGAGGCCGACAGCCGTTTCTTTGATTATTCTGATTCTCGGCTCAGCAATTTTTGCTAGTACCTTACTCACATACAGAGTCCTAAATTCAGAGAACCCAGATGAATTTGTCGCAAAGGTTGATTTTGCTGAAGGGACAAATCACTACAAATTGGTTGAAATTGATGACGGGGATAACAATGAAGAGAAATCAGTTACCATGATTTTACACGAATTCCTATTCTCTACCACCGGAGAAAAAGATACTGTTGAGTGGGACTTTGGAGATGGCAATTCCGGAACTGGAGCAATAATTTCTCACCGCTACGATAATCCTGGAAACTACATAGTAACTGCGAAAACAGCATCCCCTTCAAGTATCGAGACCATGACAATTGAAATCAAAGTGAACTTGGTTGGAAGCGCAGAAGCCGACAACATGGAGTGTACGTGTGCGCCGACTGGTAAAGATACTATAATCGATCTAATGGCCATGCCATTGGAACAATCAATAGATGGTTTTGTAAAAATCGAACACGATGGTTCTAGTGAATCTTGTTCTCTTAGGAACCCGTTTCAAGAATGTCATGTAAGAGTGATTATGCAGTGGACAGAAGGAAGTGAGGTAGTTGCTGAAGAAACCCTGTTCGATGACACATTCAGAAACAACGAACACATTGTAGAGTTCAGTTTAGAAAACCTAGAGTTAGACCAAGGCGACGGACTACAATTGCGTCTAGAAACTGACCAGTTAAGAGATTGGCACAAGCCTAGTGCTGAGTGGTATAACAACGTATCACCAGTATGAACTGAGGAATAATGGTCCTCAGGACATGATTTCGTCTTGTTCTGCGTCTTCCATGAGTATGAATTCGTATTCGCCGGTTGAACTATCATAGTCGATGCTTGAGAAAAGTGCCTTGATTTGCCTTTCCTCAAAGGGATCGTTGAAGATTGGTTGTTCTTTTCTAAAAATTGCAAGTATTTCCTTGTACTTGTCCATACTCATTTTTCCTGTTATTGTGTAAATGGCGGACTCTGCACCCTCATCGAGGAGGTCGTCTCCCTCATTACCACGGACTACTGTACGCTGTAGGCGGCGCTTTACATTCATGTGAACGTTGCAGTTTTCGATTCTTACCCAATCCTCACCAGCGGTTGTGATGAAGCACTCGTTAATCTCCATGGCAATCTCTAGATGAACACCGATATTAGTGATTTTGCTAAAGTTAGTTTGCTAACTGATTAAGCATATCTTCTACTGTCTCTGGGTTGGCTTCCTTGTTTTTATTCGATATACAATTACGCCCTAAGACTATGCATCCAAGGAAAGAAAACATTTGACGCATTGCCATGATTACGTGTGGCCCGCCTCCTCCACTATGTGTTGCAAGACCAACTTTGCGTCTATTGAATAAAGCACGGAAATCCTGCCACTCAGTGCTTAACCAAGCAACCGCATTGTTCAATGTTGGAGGCATTGAGCCATTGTATTCTGGAGCAATTATCATCCATGAATCAGCACTGGACATCGCTTCTTTCAATTCAGACATACCTTGTACCACGTCCAATTCCTTTGACCGTGCTACTGTGAACATTGGCATGTCTAGCTCCACAAGGTCAATTATGCTTGCTTCATGACCCATCTTCTCGGCAGTATCCGCAAATTTCTGAGCCAAATTGCGGTTGTTATCAGAGGTAGCCGTTAGCATTAGTATCTTTGCCATGATAAATCCAAGAAGTCTTAGTTCTCAAAGGTGTGCATAAACAATCTATTTGCTATTCCCATTTGTGCTGTACATATTGTCAAAATAGCAAAATCGGCCTAGGAAGATAATTATCCACAAGCAAAAGGAGGACTGTAAGCATATGACTTAACAGAGTTCCCTGAGTATCTATTCGAATGTGATATCGATTTCCATAGATTCACTGACAGAAAGACAGACTGGGCAATTACAACCCTCTGAGATTAACCAGGACCTGTCTTGTAGATCAATTTCTTTTGGCAAATTGATTTTTATTTCTAGTTTTGAGATCCTTCGAGGGTTGGAAGCCATAGTTTTCTCAACTGAACCCTTCATTCCAGTAACGTTTAGGGCCCTTGTGTTCGCCCTTATTCCTATAATCGTCATTATGCAAGTCAGCATCGATGTTGCGAGAAGATCTGTTGGCGAGAATGATTCCCCTTTCCCACTATTATCAACAGGGGCGTCTGTGACTAACTCAGTTCCTGATGGTAAATGAGTAGACGTACATCGTAGATTTCCATCGTATGTTGCTTCTATTCTTACCATTCAATCATCCCCCAGGTTGATTTGATGTCCCATTCTATCTGCTTTTGTTTGCAAGTAATCTCGATTTTCATTAACAACACCCACAAGGAGTGGAACTCTTTCAACCACTTTTATCCCATATTCTTTCAATTGTTTTACTTTATCGGGATTATTAGAAAGAAGGTTGACAGTATCAATTTTGAGTGATTTTAACATCGTACTTGCAATTCTATAGTTACGTGCATCAGCAGGCAATCCTAGCATCACGTTTGCATCATATGTATCGACTCCTTGATCCTGAAGATGATACGCTTGAATCTTCGCATGCAATCCAATTCCTCTACCTTCTTGGCGAAGATAGATAATTACCCCCCAGCCTTGTTGTGCAACTGCTTTTAGAGCAGCATCTAATTGAGGTCCGCAATCACATCGTAATGAGCCAAAAGCATCTCCTGTAAGACACTCAGAATGGACACGCATCAATACTGGATCTGGTCCATTAAGGTCGCCCATTGTCAAGGCAACATGATCAAAGCCTGTGTCTTTTTCATGGAAGACTCGTATATTGAATTCTCCATATTTTGTAGGAAGCCTTGCTTCACTGGGTACCTCACTTATGTTCATATGCATACCTCGATAATGAACTTGAATTCTCCTGACAAGCGTTGCACTTCTATCAACTTGTGACCTAGCCTATCTACAAGAATTGGCATATCATGCATTGTTTCGGGGTCATCTGCAATCACCATAAGAATACTTCCCTTAGTTAGTTTTCCGAGTGCTTTTTTAGCTTGAGAAACAGGAACTGGGCAATAATGACCCAAGACATCCAACTTGTGTGTCGGCTCCACAACCAATCCGAGAGGATGGTAGGCTTCAACCCTATCCCATGTGAGAGTTCATGAATGAAGTGATTTATTGGCGACCATGCCCGAAGGGGACAAGTCGCTTGTAGAGGAGGTCGAAGACCTTTCTTGGGCAGAAGTTTTCGCTCTTGGCCGGGCATATCTGAAAATACCAATTGCGTTGTTACTCGTCGAGGTTTTTTATTGGTTCATAACCCAACCAGTCAACACTTTGGGTCTCATTCAAGAATCGGAGGCTTGGATTTGGTTTCACTTGACTGAACTAATTTATGGACCAGGTTCAGCAACATTATCCGAATACAAAGGCTGGACTACTTTAGTCACCTTGAAGCATCCCGACTTTTTTGGAGACAACATACGTTTGTATGTATCAGATGAGTGTGCTGGTGTCCATGAGATGATTTTCATCTCTGTTCTTATTATGATGACAACAGGCGTTCCACAGAGACTCAGAATTAAAAGTGCTCTAGTGGCGTGCGGGGTAGTTTACGTGTTGAACATTGTTAGACTTGTTGTACTCTACCCTCTTGCGGTTGCTGGATGTGCTGAAAACCCAAATATGCTAGGCTGCGAACAACCAATGCATGATTTCCACTCCTTTGTTTATCAATGGGGGTTCTTGATTGTTCTAGTCATAATGTGGCTGATGTGGTTTAAGTGGGTTAATGCTGGCAATCTAATACGAAGAGAAAATGCGGCCGGGAATGACAAGTGGAAGTTCATTTACCGAAAAGAATGGAGTGTGCTGAATAAATCTGTTATCGTCATCGCTGCATTACTCGTAATAGGGGCATTTGTCAATGTATTGAGCGATGAAAAGGCAATGCAAGCAAAAGAAACTGTCGACATGTGTGAATTTTATTCTAGTGTGACGGGTGAATGCGGTGAAGCAAGAGACGTATGGTCACAAGAGATACAGACGTCATGGTCGCTTGCTACATTGGGAATGCTTGGATTTGCAGGCACAATAATAACTATTGAAAAGCCTGATTTAAGTAATCCTTTGCGCTCAAAATTCGATGAAAACGATTCAGCGGATGAAACTTCAATTTCAACAAGTGAAGAATGACTAGGATTCGATAATTGAGACATCATGTCCCTTTGAGATAAGAGATTTTATCGCTAGCGATGCGTGTTTATTGTGTACCTCGACGATAGTAAAATCTTCCATTATGGTAATATCACCAACAGCGAGCTCTGGACATTTTACTGATGATATTATCTCAGAGGATAGAACGAATTTGGAAATAGATGTCGTATTTATCCTAATCGGGACCATTCCAAACACGTCTGCTGCTTCTGCGTTGTCTTCCTGTTTCCTAACAGGGTCTCTGTCAATCCCTTCCGGTAGTTCCGGTGCTTCTGTGTTAGTGATTTCAAGAGAATGTGTGGCAGCGATTTTATTGATCTGAGGAACGTCGTCTCTACCTACTAGAACCCAAGCTTCTCCTTTTCTTCCAATTCTACCTGTACGCCCAATCCTGTGAACGTAATTATCAACATCATCGGGAACATCGTAATTGATGACCAAAGTGATGCCGTCTACATCTATTCCACGAGCTGCTACATCAGTAGCAATCAGTGTTCGAGATTTCCCTTCTTTGAAGTTTGAAATTATTCTATCTCTTTGGTTTTGAGATAGGTCTCCATGTATGCCCTCTACTTCGAAACGATTTTTCCTTAGACGCTGTACTAATAGGTCTACCATTCGCTTGGTATTGGTGAAGATGATGGTTTGATCATTGTCATTCATTCTCACCAATAGTCGACCGACAACCCACAATTTATTCGCTCGACCGATGCGAACACTGTATTGGTCGATAGGCGGGATATCCAATTTTTCAGTGTTTGTGAGCACAAAGTCGGGTTCAATCATGAATTCATTTGCAGCATCTATAATCTCTTGTGGGAAAGTTGCGGAGAATAGTAATGTTTGTGACCTATTTGTCATTCTCTCAATTACCCACATAATGTCTGGAAAGAAACCCATATCCAACATTCTATCTGCTTCGTCGAGTACAAAAAAGTGGGGTTTTTGTAGGTCGATATGACCCCTTTCTGTCATATCCATAACTCTACCAGGTGTGCCAACAATGATGTCTACACCAGCCTTTAGATTCCTAGCTTGTTTCTCCAAGTCAGTACCACCGTAGACGGTTTGAATGATTAATCCAGAATCACCTTGTATTCTTTTCAACTCTTCAGCAACTTGATTTGCTAATTCTCTAGTTGGTGCAAGAATAAGTGCTTGGAGTTCACCTGTTGATTGACATGCGTTCATAGCGGGTAGACCGAATGCTGCTGTCTTACCAGAACCTGTTCTGGCCTGTCCAATAACGTCTTTTCCGGACAGTGCTATTGGAATTGTTTCTTTTTGTACTTGGGTTGCATATTCCCAGCCAATATTTTCCAAGCCAGCTAACAAACCAATATCTAAGTCCCAAACAGAGAATGGTGTATTTGTGAACATCTTGTCCCCTCATTACGTCCCTTCCCAATATGGGCCACCGGGACGAGGGTGACCCCCGTGTCACAATCAGAAGTTTTCGCTATCTTTAGCCTCAGCTTTGAGAATACCCATCCAGTACTTGTGGGCATTTTCCCTGGTAAGCGGCTTCTTCATCTGGCGAACATGCTCTAGAATGTACTGACGGAACTTCAAAGCCTTTGTTCTGTTAACACCATTTGGTGTTACACCATCCCAAAGGTCTTCGAACTGCTGTTCTTTAGAATTGAAAGGTTGTTCAGACATGAGTAATACTCCTTGAGCGTTTCGCCGACCGGCAACTCCCTCTTAACCATGTCGAGACTTCTTCGACTCTTCGCTGGGAGGGGGTAGTTCTTCCAGTCCCACGGTTTTCCCTTGGGATTCTGCAATTTCAACATCGATTTTTGGCACATTAGGTGCTGGAGCCAAGAATGCGTTTTTCTGCGCTTCAGTCCCCTCAATTTGTGCATCGAATGCCATCTCTTGCAATTCTTTCCGAATTTTTTCATCTTTTTCATCTCTAAGTAAGGCATTGCAGTGATTGCGCAATATCTCATCTCCCATCAACCTTGGAAGTATCTTTACACATGCCATTCTGACACTAACATTTTTGTGAGTACAACCTGCAAGAACGAGATCTTTTGCCCTTCCATGATCTGTATCTAGTACCTCAATACACTTGATTGCAGAAATCATAACCTTCGTATCTGAATCTAGTATTGCTCTTTCGGCTAATATCGTTGCAATTCTCTGTTCCTTGTGTGCCAGAGGAACTAAACATTTTGCGGCATTCCTGCGAGTTTCAGCGTCCTCGTCCTCCAAAGCCCATCCTATCAAGTCCCAAGCAGCTGCTCCTCCTTTTGATAAAACTCTCCTGAGTAAACCGGATGCCTTTCTTCTTAATTCCAATGACTCCTCCTGCAGAAGTTCATCGATATGATCGCAAGCCACTTCTGGCCATGTACTGCAGAGTTCTCCAAGTCCACCAAATGCTGCTTCACGGCGTTGCCTTACATGATGCCTCAGTTCAAACGCAAGGGTACTATCTGTTGCTGATGGGAAAATTGGAGCCACGCGTTTCAAGCATTCGCTAGCAGCTCTCCTGACCGATGAATTACTATCGTCTAATAGAACAGATAGATGGTCGAATAATTCGTTCGGCTTGGATTCTGCTACAAAAGGAAGGGCAAAAAGTCCAGCAGCTCTAACCTCTGGCTCATCGTCCATTAAACAATCAATTAGGATTCGATGTGCCTCATGTACTAGATTCCCTCCCAATTTCGATAGAGCTTTGATACCATCTAGGCGGCCCATGTGGTGGTCTTTTTCTTTCCACCCGACCTTGTATGTTTCAATTTGCATAGTTGCTAATGGTATTACTGCTTGTGGTGGGATTGCCATCCATGGGCCCTCCACCGTCTCACGCTTTCTTTTCTGCCGACGGCTACTCCCGACATCAATAGGACGTCCTGTCCGGGGGTCACGAGCCACGTATTCGCGAGACATAGCGGTAGGTGGCAAACCCTCGTAGGCAATGAACCCTCCCATTTTCTGATATACTACTCTCCAAAATAATCAAACCCTCAATGCGCTACGTAAAAACATGCGAAGGGGTGCTACTGCGTTTTGTATTGTGGCACTATTTTTGCTTCAAACCATTTCAATCGCTGAATACTCGCTCAAAAATTCTGATATTTCAAAATCCTATCATGAGGACAAAATATTCAACAACACTGGATTTAATCAAGACGGAGTGTATACTGATTTGAACGGTGAGATAAAAGTAACTAGGCCGTACATAAACTGGATTACGTCAGCAGCTGGTCCAGTGTTAGAAAGAACTGGTGCTTGCTCGGCCTCGGTTGAATCACTTAACGAAGTATGGTTGATAGGTGGCAGACAGGATCTGGACCCGCAACAACAAAATGACGAGGAGCCTACTGATTTCGTTGAAATTTTTTCCAACCATAACAAAACATGGCGTCCTGCCCAAGAGAACCTTCCCCACGCTCAACAGTATTGTGAGGCTGAAAATATTGGTGATTTAATCATAGTTGTTGGTGATTGGGCTAGAAATTCTAATCCTGCTCAATATCCAACTGGGAGAGTTCAAATCTACAACATAACGAATAATTCTTGGTACAATGGTACATCAATGCCTGCTCCACACGAAAGAGGATTAGGAGCGATGGCTGAAGCAAACGGTTACTTGTACTATGCTGGTGGAGTAAGAAATCCTAACGCAAACGATGCCACAAATATGACTTACAGATATGACCCCTCTAACGACCAGTGGACGAGAATGGCTGATATGAACCATGCAAGAGCTTCATTTGAAATGGTCAACTTCCATGGCCAGCTATATGCGATGGGAGGGTTTCAAGGGACGTCAACATGGAACAGACAAGCGATGGACTACGTAGAGAGATATGATCCTGCAACGGACACTTGGACAAATTTAAGCAAATTACCTGTTGCAAGGTTTGGTTGGTCTGGAACAGTTCTAAATGACGAAATTGTCTTGGTAGGTGGATATAATGGAGGTCCAAAAAGTGAGGTATACCATTGGAATCCTGTTGAAGATACGTGGTCCAAGGGTAATGATATAGGATACATTGGCCACTTTGATACTATTGTTGAAGAGATTAATGGAAGCATAATATGGGCGACAGGTGATATGTCATCTTATGCATACAGTTCCTGGAATCAGATGATTTCTCAGGACTCCGAATTTCAAAACAGAACAGAATCACACACTGCTTGGATAACATCACCTGTCATAGATTTGAGGCCGAATTCGAATGGAAGAGCAATACCTGTTCAGTTTAATCTAATGGGTAATAATACTCAAGGTGGGCAATTAGATTTCCAATATCGTACCGCACCTACCGCAAATAGTGTGTCAGGGAAATTATGGCAAGGCTCAGATGGAACAAGTAACAGTACCTTCCCAAAAGGAGTCACTAATGTGAACATTTCTGGTAATGCAGACTTCGTTCAGTACCGCATCAAATTCACAATTATGGATTTAATGACTTGGGATACTCCAGACTTAGAATCAATGTCAATTATCTCTGAGCATGCTGCTTTTTTGTCGTCGATTCCAAATATCCTTCATCCAAGGGGGGAAACTGTAACTATCCAAACTAGTCACGATTTTATTTCAAATGGAATTATGAATTTTGGACTGGCATCATGCAATGAATTTGGTGCCATAAATGGAAATTGGGCCAATCTTTCTCACGATGGAAGTTCATTCTCAATCAATGATCCTGACAATTTACTGGACGGTGGTAACGGTGAAATTAATTCCACAAACGTTGGAGAGAAACTCATTGATTGGTCAATCAGTTTTGGTAATCTAGTAGGAATCACACACCTCTGTATAAAGGTGGGTACTTACACTGACAGAATTACTGAATTCATTCACCCAACCAAAATTGAAATTGACAGAAACCTAGAGATTAGAATATCAGATATTGGTGAATATTCAAACGGTGATACTGTAAGAGGAGGTGTTCCAATCAACATTGGCCTAAACCATAGTTTCCCTTCAACAGGAATGACCCTCGAGAGTGGAACATTGCAAGTTAGGGCCAATTTTGATATACAAACAAACAATGCATCGAATAATAATAATTCTGGCTGGATAAATCAGACTACCCCATGGATAGAACTTACATTAAACCAACACAATACAATACCGTGGACGTTCCCGACGAACGTTTCTGGAACCGTTTTCATTTCTATAGAAGGAAGAACTAATCAAGCATTATCAATTAACACCGTTTCCAATGAAACTCAACTCGTCCTTGACAACCAAAATCCCTTATTAGTTGCGAGTTCCCCAATAAACGAAGATTATTTGGACAGTGAACTAGACCGAGAACTATCAATAGTTATTGCTGATGTTTCGGGATTCAATCAACAGAATGTCATATTCCAGGTTTGGGTCCAAGAAATTGACGATGGTGTGAATGGAATGCCCCCTGATGGGATTCCACAAAGTGATGAGTTTAGACAAATCAATTACACACTGGAAAATCAAGGAACTTTTTGGTGGTTCAACAGCACACAATCAGATAATTTAAACCAAGATCAGCAATTGGTTTACATGCGCTTATTAGGACATGACTTGGCAGGTTTTGAGATAGTTGATAACACCGTTTGGTGGAAAACTAGAGACGCTAAAAATGCAATTGTTGAAAGAGTCTATAACCCAAATTCTAACAATATCTGGGAAGTATCTAGGGGAATTACGTGGAATATGATAATCACAGATGAGAATAGTTTGAATGACATTATGTCTGTAGAATTACAGCTAGGAGGCGATTCGGAATTTGGAATATTATACAATGTTGCAGACTCATCATGTTACAGTCTAGGGTACGACATTAATTCTGATATGAGTATGTGTAATCATTCATTCAATGATACTGAAATGGTATTTTCAGTTACTCTATTTTCTGGTTGGGGAATTGACATGTCCAAGCTTGAGGAAGGACTCGTCGAAGTTGTGATTACTGATGTTGACGGCCTAAGCACAACATCATTCCAAAATCTTTGGAGCTACTCAGATGATTTTACCTTTACAATCACACAGGTATTAGATACATCGGGAAGCGTTACTGGAAATATTACTTCAGCGTCAGTTGTCCAGACAGGTGATCAAGTGAAAATAAATGGCTATCTTGCACATACATCATCTAACGAACCGTACCAAGGTGAGATTTCAGTAAGTTGGCAGGGGTTACTGCAAGGGCAGAATTGGTTCGGTTCCTCTGCAATCCAAGTCAATGATGGAATCATAGATGCAACAATTCCTATGCCAACCACAGGGGGTTTGATGGACATTGAAGTCATATTTATGGATCCATTGCAGACAAGAACAATCGGATATTATGAGTTGCCAATATTCACCGTCGACTCAGAAAGACCCGTTATTCTTGACCCTGTGATAGGCGATATATCGCGATATCATTTGGATGATGTTGGAATTGGTGTTAACATCGAGGAGGATGTATCATGGACAAATGAACTGAAGATATCCTGTCAAATAACGTCCACTGAGGTCCAGTGGGAACCAATTGAGATTTTTATGCTTCCAACAAATGAATTCCAAGGCAAGACAATTTTCTCATACAAATTTGATTTTTCTAAGCAAGGCGATCCCTCACTGCTCTCGCCAGAAGCTATGATGACATGCTGGGCTCAAGGCCAAGACGATTCAGGTAGAGACGTTGCTCTCGAAGGTGAAAATAGGGAAGGCGACCCATGGCTTAGTGTCCCATTAAGCTCAGACGGGCCAAATATAGAATTACTAAGTGTCGAGTTGGACGGGTCTGTTGAACCAGGGAAAGAGCTCCGAGCAGAGATTACAGTCCGAAATTCAGGAGAAAATCTTCAGGAACCATTCAACATTACCGTCTACATCATTTCAGAAGGAAATAAAGAATTGGTAGGGCTTTATTCACAATCACAAATTGCTAGTAATCAGGGAATTGTCAAACGAGTAGGCTTAACCGTCCCGGATGGCGATTGGGAATTGTTAGTGCTAATCGATGAGGACCAGAAAATCTGGGAGTTGGATGAATCTGACAACTCATTCTCAAAACAATATACCGCAGAGGAAGAATTAGATTTCACAATTTACGCACTTGGAGCAGGTATTTTAGTAGCAATATTATCCATATTTGTTATATTAAAAAGACGTTCAAATGATGAAATCAATGAAGCGAAGAAAATGCCATCATTAGATGAATTACCTCGGAGCGGTCCTCCTCAAAAATCTAGAAAAGAAAACACAAGTAACTCTAATTTGAAACCGAAACGGGGCCCACCCCCAAAAACATCGCAAACAAACCAATCACAACCTATTGTTAATGTTGCTGAGGCTATGGCAAAGCTATCCCTCACTACACTTCCAGGTCGGACTGAAGATGCCCAAACAAAAGTACAAAGTTACAAATCACTTCCCCCTGGTGGGGATTATGAGTACTCATCAGAAGGCACATTTTACTCTGGTGAAGGATTGGGGAAGTGGAGGTTGGAAGATGATGGCTCGTTTACACGAATTGGGTGAGATTAATGTCTGCAGAAATTGACGATATCAAACGCGTTCTCGCCATTTGTTTCCGAACTGGCTCTCAACAAACGGCAGATGACCTAGAAAGAGTTCTCTCATTTGACATGGGCTGGATGGATACAGATACGGCCCATGATTCGATTAAAGCATTGATCTTTTCAGGGTGGATAATCGATGAGGGTGGAATTCTTAGTGCTAACTGCGACATTCGAGGTGTAAAAGCACCACTCGGTTGGCAGCCTCGACCGTCAAGATTGACAGATCCAATCGTCAATGACTCAAAAATTAACAATACCAATAATGTAGACAAACCAACACAAAAAGTAGTCTCAAAACCTAAGAACAAAGAAAATGAAAGCGCAAACCCACGAGCAAGAATGGAAAGAAGATTGGTCAAATACATCGCAAAGAACTCAGGAATAGAGTCTGAGGAAATTATGCGTCGAGCAGAAAGAAAGGTGAAAGCGCTCAGATATTGTACTATTTGGCTAGCTTTATGTTTAATCAGTCGAGAGCAGAACTTGGAGATGAATGCAATTATTGACTCATTTTCCAGCCGCTGAATTATTCTCTGACATAAGTAATAGAACTGGAAGCACGATTATAGAAAGTATCAACGAGTATGATACCGTAAGGGCGGTGACAAGACCGAACTGTTGAACAACAGGCATTGGTGAAAGTAACAGAACTAAGAATCCAAGTGCAGTAGTTCCTGCAGACAAGACCAACGCAACACCTGTCGTAGAGATGGTCTCTTCAAGAGCTTCCCACACATCTTCACGTTTTTTTCTCTCAGATTCAAATCTACGCCACATGTGTATCACGTAATCAATTCCAATGCCTAGGGATAAAGCAGTAACCATAACTGTTAGCACGTTCCATTTCAGTGATAGAACTACCATTGAACCAACAACCCATAACGTAGCCAAAACTACAGGGGTTAGCACAACAAATGCAGGTACTGGTCTGCGGGTAAGTAATAGGAGCACTACAAAGGAAACAATGAATGAGATTGCAGTTGATGATAACTGCGATGAATTTAGCCCATCTAAAACGTTCTGTAATGCTACTAAATCACCAGTGACATAGACTTTTGCAACACCAGAAAGTTCACTTCGCAATTTGCCAGTTTCTTCTTCTGTTCCCAACTCTTCTTCGAACCATTGGACGACTCTGCTTGTGTCGCTGGATGTTGTTGCATCAACTCTTACCTCAATTCTTAGGTGTTTGATTTTATCACCATCTAAATGAATTGTTTTGTTTACCCTATCAGACCATGAGTCTCCGGTATATGGGTCTGCTACTGAGGTATTTTGTGAAAGGTTTGCGAATGCTGCACCTAGGTCAAATTCACTCGCTATCCCTCTTCTTAAATCTCCACGGTCGATTACCAAACCAAACTCTTCTCCGAATAATACATCATTGTCAACAGCATCAAAGAGAATTTTGTAAGGTCCTTCGTAAGATGGACTGGAATCGACACCACCGCCTCCTACGACATCATGGTTATTTGCTAGATCATTGTGCAGGCCTCTCATTTCGTTGAGAAGAGCAAAATCAGAGTCTATTTCTTCAGCGGAGTCCACTGGCTCCATTAACACATAGACAACCTTCCAACCCGCGCTTTCGTAGCTTTGATCTAAGTCATCCCTAACTTCCATTATCTCCATTTCTTCATCAAGGAAATCAGTAAGGTCAAACTCAGTCTCAAGCCCCATTGCTCCAATGATAGAAACCCCTGAAATTATTAGTGCAACAATCAAAACTAGTACTTGTTGTGACCTTTGTAAGTCAACTAGTTTCTTTGAAAGTCTAGGCATTCTAATCGGCTCTGCTGGCGTTTTGTCTTGTGATGAATCAATTACGACATGCAGTGCACCAACGACAATTGTGGCATTCACAAATGCTGAAATCACTCCTACTGCGAGGGCTATTCCAAATGTTTCCAAAGGCGGTAGTGGAGAAATGATATTTGCCAAAAAGGCTGCTACTGTAGTGATAACAGCCAGTCCAAGGGGCGTAGACAACTTTCCGCATGATGCAAGCCAAGACTCCGCCGAATCCCCTATTTTTGATTTGAACGAGTTGTATCTACGCTGCAAGTGAATAGAATAATCTATTCCTAACCCGAGAACTAATGGGGCAACTGCTACTTCTAATGCGGTAAACCTAGCACCACTGAGATTCAATAACCCATACGTCCAAATCAGCGCAGATGAAAGACCTACTAGTGGGAATACGACACCTTTTACACTCCTGAAAGATATTGCCAGCAGGACTACCACTACTAAAACCGCAAGAAGGATTAGCGTGGCTAAATTATCAAATGTCCCCTCATCGATATCGTGGGAAATAAGGTCCAAAGATGCAACACCGTAGGTCAAATCGCTTTCTTCGCTGAGTTCGTTGAATAACTTTCTTAGATCATTCTGTTTTGATTTTCTCTCAGAACTTGATAAGTCGGGATCGATTTCAAGAATCCACAAGGTGGACGATGCATAAACTGTTGCCGAACCCTCCTCTGAATTTGTTTCAATCCATAGACATATTTCGTCACCATCAAAGTCTTTGTGAAGCATTCCATCCATGATAAATTGTGCTACTTCTCTTTGCTTCGAAACATCACCCGGACAACTTGTCTCGTTAACATCAATCACGAGATTCAGCATCTCCTCCCAGCTGTTTACTTCTGAGAGCTTAACACCATCCGCTGTTTCATTGAGTGCTAACTGCAAAATGGATGGGGCGGTGACCCAATTCAGAACCACATTATCCATTGACTGGCTTTCTTGTCTTATTTCTTCTAAATGCGAATCCATCAAATTCAATGATTCCATGTCGAGTACGTTGCCTCCATCATCCCTTGTCACATGTACGAACATGGGTCTTGTCTCGTTACTAAAGTGCTCACTAATCCTATCGTGTGCATCTGCAGAGTCTGAATCTGGAGCAAAATCTGACAAATCAGTATGGAAGGTTGGAGTGTCTATGAACGCCAAATCAGCGACCAGCCCCGCTGTTAAGGCTGCAGAGAGAATTAAAATTGGCCAAGAAAATTTGCGAAACCGGTCAGACTGGCCCCGCAACGCATCCTCGACAGCGTGAGAACTCACGCGTCGCGGGGGTCCTATTCAGTACTAAAGCGAGAAGGGTCCAAACATCAAAATTTGTTCATTTTCCACTTTGTGATGGTATGCCCATTGTGCTTAGTTGCGGCCAAAGGTTCTTGAAGGCGAGGCTGGACGGAAGGAACGTTCACTATGCCAGTAAAAGTCCTAGCCCGAGACGACAACGAACTTAGAGTACGATTTGTTGGAGAATCTCACACCTCCCTTCAAGTACTTCGTGAAAGACTAAACAGCGACAAAGGAGTAGATTATGCAAACTACTTCCCGGGACACCCAGATTTGGATGAACCCGAATTTTTCATACGAACAAATAAGGGAGTAGACCCTGCTGATTTGTTAAAGAAGTTGATTGGAGATATCAAAGGCGACTTCTCAGGATTGAAACTTTGAGATGTGTTAGTACATGTCAACTACTGACGGTTTAGCCGATGCTATCGGTCTAACGGGTTATGCTGTCGATTCTACAGGAATAGGTGGCGTATTGAAGGCTAGGGTAGCTGACTTTAGGGTTGAAGAGATTTCCACTAAGATTGCTCTGGATCCAAGAGGGAGGTTTACCGCTGCGAATATCACCCTAACAAATTGGGAAACAAACAGATTTATTGGGAAACTGGCAAAGGCATGTGGAATCTCACGAAACCGTATTTTTTTCTCGGGGACGAAAGACAAACGGGCTATTACTCGACAGATATTCATCATTGACGCACCTAAAAATAAAGTAGCGAGCGTCGAAATACCAGACGTTGAGATTGATATACTTGGTAGAACTCATCAAAAGATAGGATTTGGAAATCATAAAGGAAACAGATTCACTATAGTTGCTAGAGGTTGTTGTCATCCAGACGGTAGCCCAATGACAAACGAAGAAGCGATTGAGAAAATCACTCAGATTGAAGATTCAATGATGAAGAAGCTAGGCCAGGGATTATTCCCAAATTGGATTGGTCCCCAAAGATTCGGCGCTGGCCGTCCAGTCACACCAGTAGTGGGGCGGCATGTTATTACTAATGACTGGAAATCCGCAGTGATGGCTTACATTTGCATGGAGGGTGATGAGAATGCAGATGTTGCTAATTTTCGAAGGTACGTCAGAGAGAACGGAATCACAAAAGAGGCGTTGGAGATCATACCTCATTGGCTTGGATTTGAAAGGGACATGATAAAATTCCTTCTTGATAACCCCGAAGATTGGGTTGGAGCATTCAGAAAACTACCGAATAACCTACAGCTTATGACAGTACATTCTCTACAATCTGTTGTTTTCAATAAAACTATTCACGCCAGAATCTTGGATGACTTATCCCTCTCTGTCCCAATTGAGGGCGACATTGTTGGAAGAATCGATGATAATGGACAATTGGAAACCTCATCTCTCGTCTCTGTTGAAAAGCGTACCCTTGACCGAATTTCAAGAAACTGTTCGCTTGGTAGGCTTGCTGTTACAGCACAGTTACCCGGCTCTTCTATGATAAAACCAAGCGGAAGGTTTGGAGATTTGGAATCACAAGTTATCCAAGAGATGGGATTACATGAGACGACATGGCAAGTTGAAAAAATAGGTAGATTGACCACTAAAGGCACACGCAGACCAATGGTTACCACATTCAGTGATTTCCAATACGAACCAGTTCCCATCGCAGCAGAAGAAACAATGAGCGATAAGTGGAACGAAGGCCCTAGTGAGGGTGCGTTGTGGAATCCATCTGGTGCATGTATAAGATTTAGATTCACACTTCCATCTGGAAGTTATGCTACTACTCTACTTAGAGAATTCATGAGAAGCCCACTTCAACAACTCTAATCTTTGGTAAATTGCAACTGGATTAGTCCAGTCTAGAACTGATAGAACTAATATGAACATCAAAGAAGACCCATGGACAGTACTTCAATCTCACCAGTACCACGAATCGCACGCATGTTTTCTTCAAATACGTCTGACAAACCTGAGCCGTCATTCATAACAACATGGACTTGTATGAATTTAAGACCAAATGCTAGTGGCTTTGTTTCACACAATTGAACGTCGTAGGTTTCGTCTTTCAATGCCTGAATTTGCGTGACTATGTCTTCTGCAGACACGTCTTCAACTTCAGAATCCGGCATGACTTTGTAAGTTAATGCAACCATTCCCATATTATCACCAATTATGTATCACGGACCCTGGAATCCACATGACGGGCAGATGTAAGGAACTCCTTGATTTCTGCATCGCGGGCTGCGGCCAATTGGATCACCGCATGTGGGGCAGGGGAATGTTGTTGATCCTTCATCCACTAATGGGACTCCGGAGGATGTGCAGATAGTCGCTCGCTCAGACATGATATACACCTCAGTGCACCCCGGCCACGACCTCTACCTCTTTATCCTTGCGCGAAACCACACTCTATCTATCTATTACAGAAAGGCGGCCATTTTTTCCGGTTGATACTACCAATTCACCGTTTCTTGACCTGCACCAACCCTCTTCGATTCTGATTATGTCGCCAGTTTTTACCTGTTTGACCTGGTCTCCCCACAACACAATGCCGACGATTCCGGTCTCATCTCTGCCGCATGCTGCAGCAAGTGCGCCTGTGTAATTTTGCGAGTCGACTAGCCTGCGAGGATACCTTCTCAGAACAACCAGTTCCAATCGATTTATCTTTGAATTTGGTAATAACTCTGAGACTTTTTGACGAGTTGAGGTCGATTTGTTCGTTGAATGTACGCTCTTCATTTCCCTCAAGATGGAATTTGTCTGGTTGTCGTTGTGTTTGCGATTGTTTGCGTTTCTTGCCATGAACCGCTGGGGATTGATTCAACCTTATTCAATGATTCCTACACCTCAAATGCAAGTGAAAACTTTACTCCTTAGGAGTAGATTTCCTTCTGACAGTAAAAGTAGATTTTGCCGGAGCTACGTCGTCCAAAGGCTCAGGTCCACCTTGACGATTTTCTAGGGCATACTCGAATGCCGGCCTAATTTCCCAGTCAGGTCCTCTCTTGGGGGTATGGAATTTACAAACCAAATAGACTTCAGAAGAGGAATTCCTACTCGCCATCGGAGAAAAACGTTTCACAGTTTGGAAGTGTGGTCTTACTAACTCAATCAACTCTTCCACACCAGCACCTTGGAATAATTTGGTTACAAAATGTCCTCCGTATTTCAAAATTGGTAGTGCGAAATCAAAAACATCAGCCACTAACATCAGAGAAACTGCCTGGTCTATATCCCATTTCCCAGTAATGTGTGGCGAGATATCGGAGACGACAACATCGATTACCTCTGTATCTATTACATCCAGAACCGCTTGTTGAGTTAGAGAATCTGTAATATCACCAACAATTAGGTTAGCTCCTTCCACCGGGGCGCATGATTGTAAGTCGACTCCGACAACTTTTCCTTTTGCGCCTACTAGTTCAACACAGACTTGGGCCCAACCCCCGGGGTGACAACCGACATCTAGAACGCTGTCGCCATTTTCAATAATCTTGTGCCTGTCTTGAATTTGTTTGAGTTTGAACGCAGACCTTGCTCGATAACCACTAGCTTTGGCTTGTTTGCGCCAAGAGTCTTTTTGGTGATCTTGAACCCATCGGTCTACCAAAATACTCCCCCTAGTTCTCCGTGTCAGCATCACCATGATAACACCATGCAAAGTAGTTTTTAATTGACTTTAAATATTCCATAATTTGCCAAAATTGGCTTACATTAATATCGCAAACCTTTCATGATAGGTAGCAAAGAATATACTGCGGTATCACGGGGCCGAATCATGCGCCCAGTTTCGCTACGCACATCTGCTTTCTTGCTGACACTAATCATGATACTAATGCCCATGACTCCGCTCGCAGACCAGAACTATGAATCAACCGACTCCGCCTCTGACCAAGTCGGCGAAGAGTTGAATCAACAAATCATTCTCACAGCCGGAGGTACTGGAAATGCAGATTCAATTGCATTCGGATTACAGTCCGGATGTGCTATCGGTTCATCTGGTAACATCAAATGTTGGGGTGGCGGCGGTGACGGACAACTCGGGTTGGGCAACACTCAGAACATAGGAGACAGTTCAGATGAAACTGGAACTGATCTGCCGTTCGTTAACCTCGGAACCAATGCATCGGTGGACAAGATTGTCATGGGAGACAAGCATTCTTGTGCACTATTCACCAACGGCTCAGTCAAGTGCTGGGGAGAATCATCAGTACTGGGACTGGGATACTCAACAAGCGATGGCGGCTTTGGTGACGGATACTTGGAAACTGGCGACACATTGCCGTTCCTGCAATTCCCTACTGGGCGACACGCTACAATGATTGAGGCTGGTAAGAGTCACAC
>Ga0160423_10000502_pt1 | contig 32052 bp, 63 predicted proteins | sample CRUFie14St8metaG_FD_108191 | JGI IMG/M metagenome (GOLD analysis project Ga0160423, IMG submission 108191) | Marine microbial communities from the Costa Rica Dome - CRUD Field 142mm St8 metaG | ecosystem: Environmental > Aquatic > Marine > Oceanic > Photic zone | place: Costa Rica: the Eastern...
ACTTTTCTAGTTCTGCTTCAACTCTTTCTTTGCCGAACAGTTCGAACAATAGTTTTGAGTATGCGCCATCTGTAATTGAATGGAATGTATCACGCATCATTTCTATATCTGTGCTACGCTCTGCACTACCTATAGTTTCCATACCTCCAAGTATTACATCAATTTTTTTACTTTCTGTTTCGCCAGGATATCTACTCATGTTCCAAAAAGGACTTGTAAACTCTGGAAAGTCAGTTATCATTGTACTGCCATGTTCGTCAAACATATCATTTTCATGGTGTGCGGCTAGTTCTTCGTTGCTGTCTAGTCCATAACTTTCTTGCCATTGTGCATAAGTTTTTTCTGTTGGTTTATCGAATCCCATGTATTCACAAAGTTCGTATTCCATGCTTTTAAGATCGTTTATATCTCCTGGAAACTCAAACTCAAACATTGGGAAAATAATATCGTGTCTGCCTGGTATAGCATTTGGCTCTTGTCTATAAGACGTTGAAACACAAAAAAAGCCCTTTGAATCGGGCTTTGAGAGAAGTTCATGTTCTAACCACATCTGGCCCGTTTGCGGCAACGGCCATACCTGGCCTGCATAATTATATGTTGCAACATTAAACGGATCTTCACAAGCCGCTAGTATGCTTAATCTATTCTGTGTATGCACTTCCTCGAATCCTTTTTCTAAAAAAAAGGACCTTAAAAGGCCCACTGTGTTTGTAAACTGTGTTGGATTAATTAATTGAGTCATTTATTATTTTTCCTTTCTTTCGCTCAAAAAAAATTTAGCTCAAAAAAAATCGCCCAGGGCGATCACTCAAAAAAATTTTAAGCTATTTTTTGCTTCTTTTTATTTAGCATATTCGCTAAAAATCTATTTCTCTACCTTTAAATTCCCAAGTTCCAAAACGTGTAGGCTCAGCGCCTTTAGGACCACCATGTTCTTTTTGTTTATGCTCGTGCCACTCTTTGCTATATCCGTCAGGATATTCTTCTGCAATAGTTTTTTCTTCTTCGTGTTTTTGCCCTTTATTGTTAAACTGATCTACATCAATAAAAGATTCTTCCTCTTGTTCTTTATTTTTAAACCAGTCTACTATTTGCCAAGGATTTAATGCCATTATTTCTCCTTATTGTTGTTTATGCTGACAATCCATAATCATACGATAAGCATCACTAGTATCAGTAGTAGTATTTACTTCTGCATCTATATATGCCCATTGTATTAAACCTGTAAGTGTAGTAACTTCACGTAAATTATCTGGAGTTAAACTCTCCATCCATTCATACAATTCAGGTGCTGTATCTTTCTCCCAAATAATATCCAATAACATTATCTGATGTTCTGTTAAACCTTCGAATCTAATCATAATCCTAAACTCCACATCCATATAGGTATTACAATAAAATGTAGTGCCAAACACAAAAATATCATTAACTTAACTGTTAACATATTATTGTTTTTGTTGCTCATAATATACTAAGGTCCTCAATAAATTGATCTTCAGGTGTAGTACCTTTCCAGTATTTAAGCGTTTTTGCATTTTCTTTTAATTGTTTTTGTAGTTCATCTACTTGCTCTTGTGTAAGAGTCATAATATTCAAACGCAATAGTCTGTCTGTATCCTCAGGTATTGCACTTGTATGTGTTAGTATAAGTTGTGCAACTTGATCTTTTTTGTTGCCTTTGAATACAATCTTGTTGTCTAATACTGCTAGGATAAACTCCATTTTTACACGTAACCATCTGTCAAGCTCTGTGTATTCAGCAATACGTGCAGTGATACGTTTTTGTAAGATGTCTAATCTAAACCTACAAAAGTCTACAATTAGTTCACGCTCATCAGTATACTCACGTAGTGCAAAGTTTTCATCAATAACAGTTAAGTTCTCACTATGGTTTTTAGTGAGCTTAAAATGCTTCATAATCTTATCGTGTTTCCACTTAGCACTTGTGTTTTGTTTTAATTTAATATCGAAACGGAAACCATGTGTACCACACTGATCATCATAACTATAGATTTCATTCTCATCTTCCAATTTGTCTAAAATCTTTACATAACTTTCTCTATCAAAGCCATAAGGTATTTCTGTTATAACCATACGTGTTGAACTTGGTTTGTGATAAACACCATTACACACATAACGATCAATACTAGCATCATATGTAGTTGTTCCTGTAAAGTCAGGAAACTCTACATCCAAACGTTTTGCAATTTTACCTGTAGTCAAGAACTCTTTACAAGCGTCACGAAGTGCATTTACACCACGTGGCAATATGTTTGTTGCAAAACCAGTTGCAATGCCTTTTGTACCATTAGCCAATACTAGCGGCAATACAGGAATATAAAATTGTGGAGGAGTATGCTCTGGATCTTCATGCTCAGGTGCCAAGTCTAGATCTTTAATGTACTTGTTAAAGTTTTCATGTACACGTGTATATACATAACGTGCCGCACCTGCTTCTTGTACTTGACGTGTACCAAAACTACCACGCCCTTCTACTAAGCATACATTGTTATTCCAGGTTGCCGCCATAAGTTGGCCTGCACCTGCCGCACTGGTCTCACCATGTTGGTAACCATAATCACTAACAACACCACTAACTGCACTTACTTTTTTGTAGTCTTTTTTACTGTTAACAAGACTACTGTAAAGATAAAAACGTTGTACTGGCTTTAGGCCATCATACATATTTGGAATAGCACGATTACTAATTGTGTACATAGCATAGTCGTGCATCTCATTTGCGGCAACATCACTAATTAAATATGTTGAGCTTTGCATTATGCGGCCTCCTTGACTTTTTGCGGTGTTTGTCCACTTAACCATTCTTTACGTGGTCCACTATCAGCACCCATCATAACTTCAAACCACACAGGCTTGTCTATTTCAATTGTGCTTAACACTGGCTGGTTAATAATACTGTGGTATTCTTGTTCTGTTAAACTAGCCAAGCCCTTGATGTATCTGTGGCTATAGCCTTTGCTTTTATCTGCACTTTTAAATGCTTTTGCGTCACTGTAACGATAAAACCATTTTACATCACTGCCTTTTGTACTAATCATTATAGGAGTACGTGTCATGTGTACTCGCTTTTCAGTAAACAATCTGGGCCAAAACTTATAAAAGAATGCCAACAACAATGCACTAATATGGTTACCATCCATATCTGCATCTGCAAGTGTAGCAATGTTTTTGTATGTCATATCATCTACACTATCTGGGTTGTTGATATCTAGTCCTAGCACTGCAACAAGCTCACTAAGCTCTTTGTTTTTAAGTGCATCTGCTGGCTTAATATCCCAGGTGTTCATTACAACACCACGTAACGGAAAGCCTCCCACTGTTTTGGGATCACGTACTTTAATCAAAAAGCCTATAGCACTGTCGCCCTCACATAAAAACAATGTACCATCTTCGTTACCTGCTTGTATATGTTTTGCAACTTTTACTTTGCGTAGTTTCTTTTGTGCTAGTGTAGCCGCACGTTTGTCAGCGGCAATCTTTTTAGCAAGTTGTGCTTCTATAATTGGATCTATAATATCAGCACTGTTCATTATCTTTTTAGCAATACTATTAAAATTAGGGATCATTGCTGTTTCATAATGTGCTTTTACTGCACTAACATTGTTTGTTAGACGCTCTTTAGTCTGACTATCATATTGTGGATTTGTAAAGTTACGTGCAAACAACACATATGTTAAACCATTTTTAATTGTGCTTTTGCCTACTTCAATTTTGTGCTTGCGTTTAATCATAGCACCTAGTTCTTCAACTACACCGTTTACAATAAAGTCTACATAAGCACCGCCTTGACGTGTGTTTACTCCGTTAATGTAACTTGTAGTACGGAAACCATCAGTACTGCTACTAAAGAAGTACGCAACATTTTCACTTTGTGCATGTACTATACTGCCTACTTCATCTTCATTATAAAGTGCCGCATACTTTCGTATATTGCTTTCTTTAATACGTCTTGCATTAAACTTAAAACGTATTTCAGGAAACGCAATTTGTAGTGCAGTTAATCTGTCTTCTATTAACTGTACAGTGGCTACATCATCTATATTTTCCACAGCCAATAAACTTAAATCAGGTGTAAACACAACTTGTGTGCCTTTGCCCATTTTATCGCCATGTTCTACTTTTGTTTTCTTAGCACCATCTGTACTTGTAATTTTTATACTTTTGCCATTTTGCCAAGTTAGTCCTACAAACTTTTTACTCATGAAGTTTGTACAAGCACTACCTACACCATTAGCACCAATAGTTACTCGCTCGTCATCAAAACTTGTACCAGCATTTACTTTAGTCCAGGCGGCCACAGGACGTAACACTTTTTTGTTGGTGTTGGTATCTACTACCTCGTCCTGTGGAATGCCACGTCCATTGTCTGTAATAGTAATGCTATTGCCTTTTACTGTTACAGATATTTCGTTTGCATGTTTAAAATTTGTACGTATTGCTTCATCAATACAGTTATCTATAATTTCATCAATCATTTTATTAAGTGCAGGAACATACTTTATCTTTTGCCATTTGCCCAAGACAAAGCGTTCAACATCTTCCTGAGCTGTTGATCCCAAATACATTCCTGTACGCATACGCACATGATCACGTGCGCTCAGTACTTTAAAATCTTCTTTTGACATATTAGTCCTTTGTTAAATCTTGTATACTATATATGCAATAAATGGATAAGTCAACTAATTTGCTGACTTACCACTGAAAATAACTCTGTATCATGCACTTTATCCATTGCATCCAACAGTAATTCTTTCTCTTTTAAGTACACTTTAGCAAATTTAGGATCATGCTTAACAATACTTTTTGTGTTGTCCAGCAAGTCTGCTAACTTGATAAACTGTGCTTCTGCAGGCGAATCTGCACTGTGCTTTCTGTCTATTGCTTTACGAACAGCTCTGTTACCGTCTGTAGGCCTACTAATATCTGTCAACCAACCTACTAAATTTGCAACTTTAAGTCCAAAATTCTGTTCTATATCCACAATTGCTATGTGCGTGTCTTCTACAACATCATGTAAAAATGCGGCCATTTGCATTTCTTCTGTTCCGCCATAATCTTTTACAATTTGTGCAACTGCCAAAGGATGCATCATATAAGGCTCGCCAGTATACTTGCGCTTTTGATCGCCATGTGCTTTATATGCAAAATAAAAGGCTTTATATAATTTTGAATCTTTGTAACTCTTACTCATTATAATCTCCTAATTACTTCTACATGATAAAGTAAAACGTTTTACTTGTCAAGCAAAAAAATTATATAAGGTGTTTAAATAAGCGGAAATCCGCTTAAATATATGCAGTTGAACAAGGTTTCAACTCAAACAGAGAAGGAGGGTTCAATAATGGACATTCTTAATAAAGTAAAAGCATGGGCTGGATCACTAGCGGAAGTTGGTGTAAGTTTAGCGGCTCTTGCAATCGTACTAGAGGTACTAGGTATGGGCGATATGCCTTTCATGCCTGCAGGCCTTAGTGTCGTAGATAACGTAAGTGCAATGCTAGCATCATTAGGCGCACAAGGCGTTATGGGATTGATTGCAATCTGGGTACTATGGAGTATCTGGGAACGTAAGTAATCCAAAACCACACATAATCGATTAGTACTTTAATAAGGTTGAAAACCCTAGATCTGGAAATCAACCTTCTTTACTTTTTCCAAAAGGGATCTGTCCAACTATCCTCTAATAATGTTGGTCTACTTACAGTCATAGTGTAAAGACTATTTTCCAATAATTTATTATATTGTTCTGTAGGGTCACCACACCAGGGTGCGCCTATACATAATGTAACTTTTTCTTCTGTACCAGGCTTTAGTGCATGTGGATGACTGCCGTCTAGTACATATGTGTGGTAATTATCAGGTATGTATACTTCATTTAAATCTCTATCTATAAAGTAAAGTTTATCTACATTACCATTTAATACAATTCTAAATTTATGTTGATTTGTGCCTATTTCATCTTCTGTACTATCCAAGTGTACATTTAATCCATAGCCTGCAGGTGTACGTAAAATTGTAACTCTGCCTTCGGGCTCCATCCAAGGAAAGACTTTTGTGTTTAAAATTTGTTGAGTACGATACCATTTTTTTGCTGGCTCTGTGTAATTGTACTCGCCATATTTTGTATTTTTACCTTTTGCTTGTCCGCCCAATTGTCCGCCTGCATTATATACAGGCAACATGTAACACCCTCTAAATTCATTAAAGTGCCAACTATCAGCATCACTACTCATAACTTCAGAATACATTGCTTGTCTGTCTTCTTCTGATATTTTTAAGTCTAATGCTGTAAATGTAATATTCATTCTGTGTCTAGGGGATCCTGTTTTTTTACATTGCCTTTGTGTCCGCAATGAGGACAATAAAGTTGCAGTCTATCTATACAGAGTTTATCCTCCATTGTAGCATATGTAAACCAATTGCTACATTTACTGCATGTTAAGTGCCAAATTATTTCTTTGACTGCATTGAACATTTCAATGTTATTTATGGTATGGAGCGGGTACCCGGAATCGAACCGAGGTCTTTGGCTTGGAAGGCGATTGTAATACCATTATACTATACCCGCAACACGGCTATTCGAAATACTTTTCAATCATTTCGAGTCGATCGCTTGCCGCTGCCATTTTATCAAGTTCAGCTATGATTGCTTCTGTAACATCACTATGTTCGCCGATACCTGCTGGCATGGCTCTATAGACTTCAATGTTTGCTTTATGCACTGCAATCTCGCCTTCTGCTTGCTTACGAGCAGCTTCAATTAATGCTTCTCCAACTTTCATACTGTTTCCTCTTATTCGTGTTCACCACCAGGATCATCATGATCCAGCAAAACCTTTTCGCCATTTATCCACAAATTACGTCGAGTGCGACTTACACTGTGATACCCAGGGCGCAGGCTAAAAAGTTTTGGATTCCTTTTTGCTGTTTCAAATGTACCTACTGTAACTGCAATAGCCGCGAGTACTATCATGTGTGCAATTGCGCTAACGCCAAACACAATGAAACTACTCAAATACATACTGAAAACAATACACCACATCCATGCTAAAATTTGCAATACCATATGGCGTGTACTCGTATCTGGAATATGTCGTAGTGGATTCCTGTCGGCGTCCATTACACTAGTCCAGCATTCGTATACCCATTCCTTCATACTGAAGACTCCTTGTTCAAATGTTACTTTTTTTGGATAATGCGCATCTGCGGTATCCCTAAAATCTATAGCATCATAAATGTTATAAAACTTTTGACTTACTTTGCTATCTCTAAAATACGCAGTTACTTTGTACATTACATTCTCCAATTTTGGTGCGAGTAGAGGGACTTGAACCCCCACGTCTTGCGACACTAGAACCTAAATCTAGCGTGTCTACCAATTTCACCATACTCGCATATGGTGCTGGTTGGGGGACTCGAACTCCCGACCTGATGATTACAAATCAACTGCTCTACCAACTGAGCTAAACCAGCACTGGTTTATTATTTATAAATTTGGCACAGGTGGAGGGATTCGAACCCACTCAGCTAAAGCACTGGTTTTGGAGACCAGCCTACCTCTCCTACTGTAGCGCACCTGCGTATTATGGCGGAGGATGTGGGAGTCGAACCCACTCTACGCTTATACACGTAGTACGGATTAGCAATCCGCTGCATTACCGTCCTGCCCATCCTCCTATTAAGTTACTAATATAAGGCAAACACGGTTGGAAGTCAACTACTTTTTTAATTTAAAATAGATAAACTCTTCGCCAGCTTCATTACGACTTGTAATTGCTGGAGATCCATCTGGAATTGTCTTACCAATATAATGCCAGTTGTGTCCTGCTTTTACTTGTTTGTCAGCAGTAGCAAAAAATTCTGCATTATCTTGGAAAAATAATCCTGTCATTAAAACTAGAACTATACTCATTTTATTCTCCTTAAAGTATGTATATATTTATTGACTAAGGGGGCAAGTTGCCCTGCCCCCAATTTGTTTTCTAGTAAAAATAATCTTTTCAGTATTTTTAGAAGCTAAATGACACACCTACTGTGATTTCATTGCGATCTTCTGCGTTGAAATCGTATGATGTCTCTGCATATGCTTTTGCACTGTCGCTTATTTGATAATCCATTCCCATTTCTAATAATGGTAACTGGCCGTCGTCTAACATATTCATAATAGCAAGATCATCACCACTTGCGTGGTCTGTTTCATAAACAGTGATTGGTGATTCTGCCCATAAACTTAATGGACCAGCAACGTCCCAACGTACTTCTGGTTCTACTGTAATATGGTTAGTTCCTGCTTCCACTTTGTGAAATGCTTTTGCTTCTGTGTTTAGTGATACACCATTCCCAAGCTCTGCCGCTGAAACTGATGTTGCTGCAAATAGTGCAACAATTGCTAATAATGTTGAACGCATGTTCTTTTCCTTTAGTTCGTCTTATCGTTAGTCAATAAAAAATGCAGTGCGAAGTATGCCGCATTGCATCATATATACTTAGTTACAGATACCACGAGTTTCAAGGCCTGTTAATAAATTAGTTGAATGTGTGTTGAAAATGCCACACTTCTGTTGCTAGGCAGTGGCCGCCCCCTTAATTATGCCGCTAGGGCGTAATCAGAAGGTGCAAAATTATCGTTTGCAATTATAGTTTTTGACCAATAACGCAGTCATCCGGTTAACTCCACGCCTCTACTTACTACCTGTCGATCCTGGTTCGGCCCCATAAAAAAGCTATAAACCGTTTTTTAATATACGTAAAGCAACGGCTTTATTTTCTGTGTGTATAAGAATCCAACCTTTTTCGTCTTCTACGATATAGTATCTGACTCTTTTACTGTTTTCTTTTTCAATTAATCGTCTCATAGCTTTTTGGTGGAGCCGTCGGGTACCGCCCCCGAGTCCAGTATAGTGTTGAATTTGCTTCAACGTTAACAATACTATTTATATAGTATTTTAACTATTTTGTCAAGTTACCACTTAACACTTAACTTTTGCTTAAATGCTCTTTGACTTCTAATTGCGTTCATACATGAAAGTAATCGTCTGGATCTTTCCATTGGTTTGCCATAACCATTTTTAGTCTTGCTTAATTGATGTTGTTCGTTTTCTTTTGCAAATTCTTTACTAAGAATAGTTTCTATTAACATTAAATCTGAATCACTGAGATTCTGCAATTGTTGTGCCACCATTATGAAATCTCCTGTTGTAAGCCTCTTCAAATCCTTCTTCATAAAGATAAAGGGGAGCACCGTTGCTCCCATCAATCCATAATCTTTTGAAATAGCTGTCTTTCGATGCAAGGACCGTTTGCTCTGATGTATTGAGATGGCCTTTTACCATCCAAAAATATCTGTGGGCTTCCTTGTGATGTTCTCTTTCCGCTTCTGTCATTTGCGTACTCCTTTCATCAGTTGACGTAGTATTTACACAGGCTAATAATGTTAGCGCAAATTAAGTACATTTTTATACATAATGCGCAACTGTTTTTCTACATTACTCCAATATTGTTTTCCCCATTCACTAGTGCAAGTATTGTATGCTTTTTTACAGTTCATAATTAATTTGGTTGCTCTTTGTTTTGTCATGTTAATCCTCCTGTAATTAAATAAAAAATCCAATTTAGTACTAAAGTAGCACTTATAATAATTACTATCATTGCTAATAGCATAACGGCTTCGTTGGGTTCGTAATCCATGTTTCCTCACTAAATAATAATATGAAAGACGAATACGTAAATGCCTTTCACGATGTTATTAAAGAAACTACAGAAACACGTGGTTATAGCATTCCTGTAGATGTAGAAGCCTATCTCGTTATGCTTCTAAGTAGTTATGTTGAACGCACAGATTTTTTACCTAATCCAAGTTTTGCAGAACAACATATTAAATTAACACACAATAAACCTTATCATGCTAAAGAGCTTGGCGATGTGTGCCTTTTTGTAACAGGCGTTTTTCCAGATTATGGCACTAAGGCTGGATTGCCTAATGAATACTTTCAAAATATAGGACGTAATAGTTATCACGTTGCTAGCATAAAATTAAACACGGAATTATTTTCCGTGCTTTGTAAACATTTTCCACTTGTAAGTAACATTTTAAAAAGTGCTACTGGTAATCATAAAACTCAAAAAATAGTAGAACATTTATTAGGATAGTTGGTGCGCCCACCCGGACTCGAACCGGGACGCCATAAGCGACAGATTTTAAGTCTGTTGTGTCTACCTATTCCACCATGGGCGCAATCAACTACTTGGGCTCTTTACCCGTAATTGCTGTCATTTTCTTGATGATTCCTGTAACTGCTGTTTCAGTTAACCAACCCTTTACAGTATCACCTTCCTGTGTAATACCAGGTAACTCTACCATATTTGCGCCTTGGAAAACACCAATCTCATAAAGTCCTGCACTGCCACCATAACTTCCTTCATGACATACTACACTTAATTGATACTTTCCAAAGTTCAACAAGGCAGATTTGCCTTTAGGTATATGCTGTTCTGTAAATTTTATATCTTCAAACTGCATTATAAACCTCCAAAATACCATACTAGTACGGCACATACTACTATGAACGGTGCATACTGAAATCCTAACTTAGCAAAGCCAATCAAAATACCAACTACTACACCTAACATTACACCTATGATTGCAAGTATTTGCAAACTTTGCCAGGCTAAATCAAATTCTCCGCCCATTATACAGGCACTCTATAAACACGAACTGCACCACTAGCAAGGCGAACTGTCTGAAATTTTACATCAGGATTCTTTTTCATATACCTATAACATGCACTTGCAGTACGATTACCACCGCCACTGTTCCGTTTAGCATTAACGTCATTTGCAGGTACATCAAAATAATGACCTACTTTAATTTTATCAAAGGGAAATTTATTTTTAGGATCCTTTTTGAGATCCATTGGTGTCCCTTTACTAACTTTATATTGCATAACTTTCTCCTTTATGCGGCTTCCAACCAGCGATCGAGTGTTGCACGATCTACATTTAGTTCGCTTGCAAGTTTCGCCATTTGAGCATCTTCTTCAGCCGCTTCTTGTCTTTCACGTTCCAAATCATACTCAATGCTTTTACAAGCACTTTCACAAAGCTCATTTAACTCTGCATCAGTCATACTACTGAAGTCATGAGCTCTAGCATAACTTTTACTATATGCTTCTGCAAGTGTATAGTAAGCATCTTCTTCTAGTTCAATACGTTTGAACTCTGCAAGTGTACCAGTAGGAACTCGCTCGCTCCAATACTTAGTATCACTTGGATCCACAAGTTTACCCATCCAACGATCAGGACTTTCAGCCATCCATGCATCTGCTTCTGCATGTTGCTCTAAAATATAATCTACAAGTGCCTGTTCCATAAGTAACTCCTGTTTTTAACTATACCTACATATTAAGGTAAAACGTTTTACTTGTCAACAACTTTTTTACATTTTTCCTGTTTTTGTAGGATATCCTGCCGTTATAGCAAGGTTACGCAGAAACAATACCTGCTCTGCGTTAACACCTTCATAAATTGTTAAATGCCCATCTGGCATTGCAATTTCCAACCAGTACATTAGTACTCCTTATAATTGCCTTGTTCTTCATTGTAAGCATAACCAGCCATGTATTCCAGCACTTGCTCCTCAGTCATATCTTCCTGACTAATACGGTCGCTGGAACCGGTTGCTTCAACATAAAAATGTGGGTCAGAACCACGACGGTAGTAACTATCAGCACTTCCACGATCCCAAGGTCCTCCATGTCTAATTAATTGGTTATCATCTTCCCAAGTACAATCATATAATAGTCCTTGGTATTCGAAAAATTCACGTTTTTGACTTTCCAAAAAGTCTGCAACATTGGTAAAAATCAAATCGTTCTGGCTCATTAGTCCAACCTCGAATTGACGTAAAGTTTAATACCAGTAAGTTTACCAAATATCTCTACATATTTTTGAGCGGCGGCTTCTTTGATGTCCACATTTTGCACATAACTACCACTTGGGTTCCAAAGCTGATATCCACCACCTGAATAGCTCTTTTTAAAACCAGCGGCTTTAAGGGCTTTACCTTCTTTAGTATTGCCTTTAACATAACTTGTTACCCAAGCAAAACCACAAGGATAACCATCTCCATGCATGCTTTCAAGCACTTTAGCTTCTGCTTTTGCTTCTCCACATGCTACCTGATGCGCTGTCATAATGTCCATAAGTCACTCCTTTTTATTAACTATACCATCAGTATAAGGTAAAACGTCTTACTTGTCAACCTTTATTTTACAGATTCAGGAAAATCCACTGCCATTTGATGTTCGAACTCTGTTACTGCATCTTTCTTTGCAAGTAACATCTTTTCCAAACTGTAAATTGCGGCGTATTTTTCATCACTTGCGCCTTCGTTCAATGCAATTAGTGCATTTTCCAAAACTGCAATATCTTCAAGTAAGTCTACCATTATGCTACCTTTCTGTTAAACAATGCATAAAACTCATTGTCAACTGTTGTCCACTGATCTGCCAGTGTGTCAAAAGCTTCTTGTATGTAGCTATCAGCATATATACCACTAAGTGTCATGTACATATCTGACTCTACAAAATTCCAAAAGTCTGTAGTGCCTTCGCCTTTTGCCACGTTGTCATCTGCAATTACTGCTTCATCAAATGCAGCTACAATATCAGCATGTATTGCGCTACCGTTTTCTAAATGAACAATTCTGGACATATCTACTCCTTAAAGTTTAACAGTTTCTATGGATAAAATATCTTGTGCAACTCCGCCTTCTGCAACAAAATCTGCAATTGCTCCGTCACAAGACTCTTTTGCAGTAGAACCCCAAGAGTTCTGACCACAACTATCTACAATAAATTTAGTACCATCTTCAAAAGTTTTAACGTAAAGTATCGAAGTATTGTAATCCATATTTGACATTTTGTTCTTTCTTTTTATTAACTATACCATGATAATAAGGTAAAACGCTTTACTTGTCAACAAAAAACAGAACTAAAAAATCCTTTGGTTATAATGGGTTATAATTTAATTTAGAATAAATACTACTGAGAGATGATTTAGACAGAGGAGGCAACACAATGGAGATATTTAAATTAATAGCCGAAGTAGGCTTTCCCATTGCTGGTGCATCGGCAGCAGGGTTCTTTGTATTCACTACACTAAAATATATTTTAGATAGTGTTAGTGGAAGTGTAAAAGGGTTAAATGGCATAATTAGTGCCCTAGATAACCGTGTACAAACAATGAACCATGATGTGGTCCGTATTGATACTTTGATGAGTAATGCGTTAGGTATACGTCCTGACATAGATCGAATTGCACGTGCAGATGGGAAAAATGATGCAAGGAGAGACTAATTATGACTTACAAAGTGGTAAAACTAAGGAATGACGTACTTGTTTATGATGTAGATAAACCTGATGACAAGATGGAATTCATGGACAATATAGACGCCAAACCTGGCGATGTATTCCGATTTACATATAATGGTTGGTTGGAGTTTTTAGGCAACGATTTCGAACAAGTAGAAAATCGTAGTAAAGAAGATTCTGATGCTGTAGAACTATTACAGCAAATTAATGGTGTATGACTATGATGTGGGTAGACTACACAGTAGAAAGTGGACCATATGGATTTACAGTACGTGGGGATTGGCCAGGCGAAGTAATGGGCAGAAACCAAGACGGCAGTTGGGGAGGCAAAAGCCAACCACTGTATAGTCCTGGAGAACATTACATTGTTAACGAAAATGGCTGGCTTGTTAGAAACAAGTTTGAACCAGGCGATGTATTAATGGTAAATACAGACGGTCACTTAATTAAGGTTGCCGCAGATACATTAGAAGTGGATAAAGATAATGGGAAAGAAAAAGAGTAGAGCTCAATATGTTAGCAAAGGAATTGTTGGCACAACAAAAAGTCGTAGTAAGAAAGACGCAGATTACGCTAGTCGTAGAATTACAAACCAGTTAAAAGCATTTATGGCTGGTAAGAATGTTGTACTTACTATTCCTAACCCTAATACTAATGAAACTAATAAACCCTTTATTAAAGTAAACGCACGTGATGTGTGGAAGTCGCAAAGACGATAAAATGGATATTACTAGCGTTATAAACCAATATGGTTTTCCTATAGTTGCCGCTGTCGGCATGGGATATTTTATATACTATGTTTGGCAGTGGGTAACAAAAGAAGTAAAACCTGTATTAGGAGAAGCCAATAAAACACTTATTGGACTTATAGACAGAATACGAATGCTAGATAACGACTTAATACGCCTAAACCAAAAACTCAATATAGTGCTACAACTTCGAGAACAAGAACTTGAAGAGCTACGTGCAAAAAACAAAAAACTTGTAGAAAAATTAAAGGATACTGACGATTGATAGCAACCTTAATGTTCCTGTTTACAATTAAACATAGCATTGCTGATGTTTTTTTGCAAACTTACCATACCGGTGTGGATAAATCAAAATATGTAAGTTGGAAAGGTCACAGGCACTACATTGAACATGGTGTTTGTACATTTATACTATTAATATTTTTTATTAATCCTATTTTTGCGGCTTTAGCTGCTCTTTTAGATTATATAATTCACTGGCACGTTGATTGGCTAAAGACAACTTTTTGTCTTCGGGCTGGTATAAAGAGGAATACTCCTTTGTTTTGGCGTATCCATACACTTGATCAGATGGCACACTTTGGTACCTACGGTCTAATAGTTTATTTTGTTCATTTATACGCTTTTTAAGTGCTAGTATGCGTTCTTCTGTAATTAAATCATTTGCTTGATGCGATAAAGACTCCGTTCCAGTCTTTGGGGAGGTCTTGCGTTTGCATGTAAGCACAACGTTCCATCCACATATCGTAATATCCATCAATTTGTCCATCAAACTTTCCTTTGTTTAATGCACACAATTCGCTAGCACGTTTAAAGTCTTGTGCCTTGTAATGTGTGTGCATTAAATCATGTATTTCTCTGCTTTGTTCATATTGTGCTTTGTATTTTCCAGGATTGTCTAATACTGTGTATATACTAAGTCCAACACTTTTACCTTTTACTTGTAAGTCATCAACTTTAAGGAAAAAGAAATCATCTTTTGTATGTTTATATGTGGCTTCGCCTACTAGTAACACACATCCATATTCTTTACACTTGCTTTCGATACGGGCGGCTGAGCTGACGCTGTCCCCCAGTACATCATAACTGTGCCTTGCTGTTGACCCCATTTCTCCAATGTACCCAAGTCCGGAATTAATACCTGCGCCCATTCCAACTGGAGGCCTACCTTCGCTAGTAATCTTTTCATTAAATTTCTCCACTGCTTTTAGCATGTCGAGTCCACATTGCACCGCTGTTCGTGGGTGCTGTGGATCATCTATAGGAGCATTGTGTATGTGCATACTTGCATCTCCTATATACTTAATTATCATTCCGTTGCTGTCTAAAACGGGCTGAGTAATAGCGTCCATGTATCCGTTCATAACTTTCGTCAATCCCTTTACATCATCTCCAAAACTTTCGCCCAGTGGTGTAAACCCACGCAAGTCACTAAAAACTATGCTTACTTCTTTTTTAACCCCTTCTTTGATAAGTGCTGGATTTTCCTGTAGCATTTTAACTACAGTAGGACTTGCATAACCTGCAAACTGCTTTTTAATTGCTTGTTTCTGTAAAAATTCATCTAAAAACTTTACAATGTAACGCAATAGTCCTACAACTACAATAAATGCAGCTGGTATAAATCCATCTACTAATATATTTTGTGTTTCAAACATATAGTAACTTGTGTAAACAATACCGCCTGTACTGCCTACAAAAAATATTAATCCTATATAAGTCCAACGTGCTAATAATATTACCAGCAATCCTATTATTACAATAGCGGCTAATTCTGCCCATGCTTCTGCATCTGGATGTCTGCTAATATTACTTTCATTAAATACTGTACCCAACAAAACTGCTTGCATTTCGTGTCCATAAACACTACCTGCGGCTGTTGCAATTGGTTGTGTTGTTCCTGCCGCTGTTGGGCCTACAAATACAATACCTCCTTCAAAGTCGTCAGGTAAACTTAATGCACTAAGACTAGTACTACGCTGACTCCAGTCTATCCAAACACGCCCTAAATTATCTGTTTGTAAAAATCCATATTGTGGAATACGTAACTTGTCTACTCCTAGTGGATTTAATTTTATTTGGAAACTTGGATCTCCAGCAAGCACTCGCAACACTTCCATTGTAACATTAGGATACAAAGTATCTCCGCTGTTTAGCACAAGTGGTGCTCTACGTGTAACACCATCTAATTCAGGAAACGTGTTTATAATACCTGCGCCTACTGCTTTGTTTTCAAGTATAGGCACATTTGCAATAATACCTGGCATACTTGGAATAAGGTCTCTGTACTGTGGATTAATAACTGCCGCACCAGGATTAATGGGCTCATTTTTACCTTGTGAACTACCTAGCATACTTAAAACAACAGGATAGTCTTGCATTAATTGTGCAAGTTCTAGATCCTGTCCACTGCGATCTGTTTCGCTCATTAATACATTAAACACAACAAGTCCTGCATTGCGTTCGTATAATTGTTTGATTAAATCAGCATAATCGCCACGTGGAAACGGCCACTGTCCATATTGATTTATTGTGGGTTCATCTATGTTAACAGTATAAATGTTGTTTAACATAGGCTCTTGGTTCAATATTAGTGTATCAAAATATCTTAATCTTAGACTTTCTACAAAATTAAAGTTAGAATAGAATGTCCAACTAAGTAATACCAATGCAACTACACTGTATATTGGACTTAGTAAAAGTTTCTTTACCATTAATGTATTCCTTTCGGCAACGGTTTACATTAAGTATTTACCATTTAAATTCGTACCCAAAAACAACTCCTACGTTATCTTCTCCCTCTATTGCAGGTGCAATAAAGAAGTCATCATAAGTTGCTCTCAAGTAAGGCAACACTGGTGCTGTTGTATAGCCTGTTACTGCGCCTGCTTCCAGACCAATTTCTCCAAACTCCCAGCGTTTGCCTCCGTAAAAACTTACTGCATTTTCACTATTATAGTATGCACCTGCTATTGCGCTGTTCTCGGTATAACGCACGTGCGGGTGTATAGCATTATAGTCGTTGTTAAAACCCAAATGTAAACTTAGTGCTAGTCCTAGTTCAATCATCATAATTTACTGGATTAAACATTTTGTCCCATCTAGGTCCAACTGCTTGCCAGTATTCCTTACTACTATCACTGTATACATTTACACCGTATGCTACAAAAAATACAAGAATTAAACATATAACACTACCCTTTAGCATCTCTATTATCCCAAGGTGCATTTTCGTAACATCCTGCAGGTAGAGTATCTTTATAACTTACTCCTGCTTCGAACCCGCCGGGTGTTTGTTTAATGTATGCACTGTCAAACGGCATTACCCGTGGCTTACCCCAACAGCGATTCATACTCTGTCCAGGCACTCTGTAACGTGCATTATGTTTTAAGAAGTCTCGTAACTCTTTTAAGTTTTGGGCATTTACTGCCACTCTAAAATCGCTAGCACAAGCCGCGGCTTTTCTAAAGTCAAAACTATCGAAATTATCGACGCTATAGCCATACTTGGCCAAGCAAAGTTTTGATGCCTCGTTGTTGCTTAACGATTCTGCTGATGCTGAGGCCACTCCTAACCCTAGCATTAGCACTGTCGCTAATATTGTTTTCATTTTTTTCCACTCTCACTCTTTCTGTTCAGTTTTGTACTACGGATACTGAACATCCGCCAAATGTTTGACAATTTTGTGTCAAACTATAACTCATAGCACTGCTAGTGCTACTTTGTGTTAAACTTAAATCTGTTCCATAATTACCATCTAATGTAATTGTTGCTGTATGCCCATATGATTTCTTTTGATGTACAAACACATTGTTATCGTCATTGTTAATAGTCAAATCTAGTGTTTTGTCCTGGTTTGCTTCTTGCATTACATGTACATTGTTGTCATTACCAGTTATATCTACATCCATATTATGATCGCTTATGCTGTTTTGTGAACGTTGGGATAGTTTTATACTATTGTCATTACCATTAACAGACAATTCCATATTATGTCCTCCGTGTTCAACGTTATCATACAACCAATCGTTTGCTGTAATCTTATATCCTTGTCCTAGTTCCATACTATTGCCTGTTCCTGTTACATCTAAGTCCATTGCGTCTGCATTGCAAAGGCTACCATTATGACATTTTTGTTTTGCAAGCATTGTATTATTGTTGCCGTCTATAGATAATTCTATTGATGCACCATCTGTTTCTTGGTTAAGTGTAACATCAATATTATCGCCATCTAAACTAACAGGTGCTGTACTCGTGCCTATAGTGTTATCTTCTCCATCTTGTGTAATAGATAAATTTAGATCGTCCCCTACTTGGTTAATGTAAATATCATTGGAATAAGTTATCGTTGGAACAGCCATCATCACACTGAGTAATACTAATCTGATTATTAGTGCTGACCCCCAATTTGTATCCATAGATTTTAAATTCACTTTGTTGTACATTTAATTCATATCCATATTCATCATTCATACGTACTCTTACGTAATTGTTTCCTACTCTATCTTCTCTTTCAAATATCCAGGTTTGTCCATCTTTTTGTAAGTTAATACCAGTTTCTGCATCAAAGCCTATTGTTGCTCTGTTATTTTGCATAAGAATTGCATTTTGTCTTAAAAGTTCGTCCTCAAATAATCTGCGTAATGCTTCATTTAATTGATCTAATATATCGTATAATAGATCTCCTAGTCGCCAGTCCATTTCATCTAGTGCAGTAACCCATAAACTTGCATCATCTAACCAACTGTCACTATCTAATAAGTCCACATCTAGCCAATCCAAGCCCAAAAAGTCTGCACGTTTTGCATGCCTATATATAATTTCTTCTGCTTCATCATAAGGATTACGTTTGCGTAATATAATCAGATGATTTAGTAATTTTTCGTCTACGTCAATAAGTAGTGGAGGAGAAGGTGGCTGCCAGCGAGTGGTTGTCTGAGTGGATTGAAAGGCTTGATTCATTACCACTGCCCCAACATCGGTCATCACTTCGATCTCACCTACGTAACACATACCATTTGTGTCACAGCTGGGCAACAGAGTAATCATACTACCACCCATCTCATCCACTACCATGACAAAATCCGTACCCCTTACACCGATCGTTGCACTGGGAGTTTGGATTTTGACGTTCTGGCGGCTACGCTTTGCTATTTGTCCACTAGCATACCTTATACCGCCCAACGTTGCTTTAATTGATAAATTTCCTTTTCCGCTGTTGGGATCATAAACAAATTCATCAATTGTTAGTCTTGCATGTTCAGTTAAATCTACTCTAGTATCGTCCATAAAATCTAATCGCATGGTGCCTTTGGCTGTAACGGCTGTGTCTTGCATTTCAATACCAACACCATCGCTTCCAGGAATAGTATCCTTTCCACGTTCGATAGCACCGCTACCTGTCATTTTGCCAATATTACCCGCTGTATTGGCGAACACGGGCGGCACCCATAACAATAAGATTGTGACGATAACCCAGCGCATTAGTCGCTCTGGGTTATATCTACGTCTTGACTATCTCCGTCAAACGTTGCATTTACTGTTGCATCGTTAACACCACTTTGATCTATATCATATGTGCTACCGCCGCCAGTAATGTCAAGTATTACAGTATGTCCAGCACTGTCTCCATTACCATCCATGTCAATGTTTAATGTATTACCTTCATCACTATTTGCACTTGTTGTAGCTAAACTATTTGCATTGTTCATTACAACTGTAAGTACTGCACTTGTACCGTCAATATCAGAGTTAATAATATTGTTATCACCTGTTACAGTAAAACTAACTGTTGCACTATCTGCATCCTCATTTTCTCCAATATCAAAGTCAAATGTGTTGTCATTACCAGTTGTTGTTATGTTTAATGTTACAGTATCACAATCTCCTGTAGAAGTAGAACTACACTGTAAATCTACTGTGTTAGTGTTACCTGTAAATTGCCAAGTACCAGTGTAATCTGTGCCTTTAATTGTTGCCACTATTTCGTTAAAATTACCTGTTTGTGTAATTGCAAAAGTCATATCATCACCAGCCAAAGTCATATCTGCCTGTGATGTTCCTACTTTGTTATCTTGCCCGTCTTGCGTAATATCTAAATCTAAAGTATCGCCAATTTGATCTATATAAATCTCGTTTGCCAGTACACTTGATCCAGACATTAGCATGAGCATTATTGTTAATATTCTAAGCATTTTAGCTCTCTACTTTCTGAACTTCCAAAGTCCTTTTCTTTCACCTTCGTATACTAGTTCAACAATTCCTGCTTCAATTGCAGCTCGCACTGCATAATTGACTGGTTCATTAACTGAATATCCAGCTTCTGTCTCTACTAGTTTTGTTCCCATGTCGAGGAACTTAAAAACATCTGCACCGCTTCTATGACTGGCTATTGTCTTTTGCGTGGCAATGCTCATTAATACTCTACCTGTACTGACGCTTACTAGCCTCATACTAACAGTTACAGTATCTACTCGATACTCAGTCTGAGTACCAATTCCTAAATAACGTGCGCCTGCACCTCCTACTACGTTGTTGCTATCGTATCCTACTATTCCACCTTCTAGAATAATACCTGCAAACAACATAGGCTTTAACGGTGTAGGCCCTCTTTTAATTTCTTTTTCATAAACTTCTCGTGTATTACGAATCAATTGACGTTCTTTAATCAAATGATCCATTCCAATGCGTTCTACAACTTCGAACCAGCCTTCGTTACCTACTGTTTGTAGGCCCTGAATAACCCATACTTCTGCACCTTGCGTAACTGCACTTGATAGGTTTGCTATTCTGTCGTTGGGTTTTCGTTGTCCAGTTTTGTCAGTAAATCCATATACAGCAATTGTAATCTTTTTGCCTTCTATAGGAGGAACTGCACTCAACATGTGTTTAACAGGACTATCCTGCCTAGTAGGCGGTTCGCCTATAGGAACACTACGATCTTTGAAATAACTTATGTTACTACATCCTGACAGTAGTATAACTGTCAACAACGCAAATAATGTACGCATTAAAAATTAAACTCCCCAGCACCTGGGATAGTGATAGTGGTTGTAGTTCCTTCGTCGTCTATAATTTCAAGGGTAATGCTTCCTGTGGTTTCGTCTTTGATCCATGTAATAGTAGAACCTTCAATTTCTGCTGTTCCTGTTGTTGCACAATTTGTACTACAATCAGCAAACATTGCATCCACCATCTGTTTAGATAGTGTAGCATAAATTCTAGACTCAACGTTTTTAAGGAATTTGTTTAAAGTAGTATTTTCCAGCTCACGCTCAATACGTGCTAGCTCAGACTTTCGCGCATCTGCTAACTCTTTTTTGCGATTAAACTGTAACTGTTCTACACTAAGCACGTGTGTACTATATCCATTACCGTAATGGAATGCTGGACTTTTAAACTGCCAACTCATCTCACTATGTGCTGATGTAACCACTAGGCAGAAACCTAGCGTCAATAATACTAATTTTTTCACTCTTCACTCTCCGTTTGTATTTAGCTCAAATGGAGAATTAAATGGTAATATATCTAATTTTCAGGGGAAAATTGGTAGTCCTGGCGGGATTCGAACCCACATCGCTCTCTAATCTGGAGACTTTGCCGGATATAAGCCGGGTGTTTTACCGTTAAACTACAGGACTATAATTGGTGCGCCTGTGAAGATTCGAACTCCAGGCCTCTTGATTCGTAGTCAAGTGCTCTATCCAGCTGAGCTACAGGCGCATTATATTAGGGGGAAGTTAACATATCCTCTTCTACACGTACACATATGGCTTGTGCATTTATAGGATTGTTGTATTCGTCTAAGTCTAATTCATTTTCTATTATGTATTCTCTAGCCCAAAAACAATCATACATGTCATTAAATATGCCAGCATTTAGTGGATAAGGATCTGGTGACCCTGCAAAGCTAATTACAACTAAAACCCACATCATGCGCTTGTTCCTGTCCATAATGGAATGTGTAGACTTGTGATAGGATCTCTATCTTGTTCAGGCTGGTTGAAGTCTGCAGTTGCATGAGCGCAACCTATCTCTTTAATTGTTACTGATTGATTATAATGTCTTTCTGCAAACACATTTAATCCTTTAATAACCTTATTTTCGTTCTCTTCGAAAAATTCCATACATTGTTCATGATGATTAAATGTAAGACCCCAAGTAAGGTGCTCTACATCTTCTCCATTAGGAGCAGTAATCAGTGCATATAAAACAATTGCCCATTTCATAAGATACCTACCTTTTTAACTGTAGAGCTAACCGTGGCCCTACACGTGCTTATTAAGTAGCAACCCTTCTTATAAGATGTTTTTCTTATTCTCTTAATATAGTATTTCTTAGTTTATTTGTCAAGTAAAAAATTACTTAGATCTTTTGCAGTTTGTCGTATGCCACGATCCCAACTTTGTACAGTATCCATTCTACCATAAAAGTATTCCATTGCGGGTTCTGTGACTACCCAATTTGGCAAATCAAAAGGAGGCTTTCCTCCTATTTCCAATTCCAGTTGACCCGGTGCCCAAGCACTGTGTCCTAGTATTATCATATAGTCCTTGGGACCTTTATTCTCTTGTATGTCTTTAATAATATGTACACCTGGTGTAAAGTGTATTCCATCTATAAGCGTTGCAGTTTTTTTATTATTATAATCTTCACTGTGCAATACAAATCCAGTTTGTTGTTCTACTGGTCCGCCAAAATGTATTTTTGTATGATCTTTAAGTTTAAGTTGGCTTGCAACAAACTTTGCACGACTTGTAGGATACTTTTTATTAATTACAAATCCTATAGCACCCTCAGCGTCTTTGCCATGCATAAAGATAACACTTTTGTGAAATATGCCTGTTTTTATATTTGGTAATGCTACCAGTAATTTGTTTGTGAACTGATTCAATTATTATTTTCTCTTTTTTAGTTTTAACACAAATGATCCCTTATTGGGATTTTGTTGTGTGCAACTACTTACCTTTGTATGATTGTATGCCCATATATTTAGTTCACTTTGTATAGTACCATATCCTGTAATAACTCTACAGGTTTTGTGTCCAGCATAATATGCATCTGTAATTCTGCTATTAAATACACGCCATGCAGCGTGTACAGTTAATCCATGTAAATCTATCGTCATAAAAATGGCCCGCCCTGCAGGACTCGAACCTGCGACCTACGGTTTAGAAGACCGTTGCTCTAATCCTGCTGAGCTAAGGGCGGTTTATTTTTATATTCCATTTCTGTAGGAATATCATCAGTTTCATTATCATAAGCAATACCCAATGCCATTGCTTGTACTTGATCTATTAAGTGTTTACATTGTGCATGATCATAATCTTTGTTACTGATTGCTGAATATTCATTACGCACACGGTGTGCCTGCACTGCTAAATCGTGCATTGAATTAATACGCCTTATAAGTTCTTCTAAACTGTGTCTCATATAAATGTCCTAGTGTTCATTAAATATATACTTATATTTACTAAAAGTCAATAAATATATATTAGGAGACATGATATGGAAACAGAGATAATGAGCGCATCCGGCGTAGGACTTCAGGTCGGTGAATTACTTACTCCATTTATTATAGCATTAGTAAGTTTAGTTGTAACTCTTTGGTTTAAAGACTATGCAACTAAAATAGCCAAAGGTATGGCATTCCAGATGAACAAGAGCTTTGGGGAAGGCGACAAAGTTATTCTTGATGGCGAAAAGGCACTTATAGTAAAAATAGGCTTAACTGAAACAGTTTTTGGTATAACAAAGGAAAACGGCGACTACCACTGGCGCTTTGTTCCTAACGAACGTATACCTTTGTTAAAATTGGAAAAGGTTATTTTTGATAATACTCCACATGAAAACGGAGCAAAAACAGAACTTAACAAAGAAGCAATTTTAGAAAATAAAGCTATGATTGAGGAAATACTCAATAGGGAGAAGTAAATGGACTTAGATGGCTGGTGTTTTGACGACACCAATTTTAATTATAAAAAGGCACACTGGCTAGCAAAACTAGCAGGAATGGCATATGCACAACCGCTAACGGCACGTAAGGCATTAAAAGAAGCAGGCATTACGGAAAACAAATATTTTGACAAAGAAGGCGCTCAGGCATATGGCATAGAAAAGAATGGTATCATTATCCTTGCATTTAGAGGAACTGAACCTACACAAGCCTCAGATTTATTGGCTGATGCCAAAGCATGGCATAAAAAATCACAGTATGGCGGAAGTGTACATGCTGGATTCAGAGGCGAAATAGATAAAATATGGCCACAAATAGAAGAATGGTTAAAGGCACACACAGGCAAACAAATATATGTAACAGGACATAGTCTGGGAGCGGCAATGAGTACACTTGCTACAAGCCGTTTACCAGCAGGCACAATATGTTATAACTTCGGTTCTCCAAGAGTCGGCAGTCCAAGTTTTAGTAAAGAGTTCGACAAAAAATATGAACTACATCGTTTTGTAAACAATAATGATGCAGTATGTCGTGTTCCACTTTGGGCAATGTTTTTTAGACATGTTGGAAAACTACACTATATAAACACTTACGGAAATATTAGAAATGCTACGCCTTGGCAACGCTTTAAAGATAGATTTAGAGGATATAGACAGGCCTGGAAGAAAGGACAAGTGTTTGATAGTTTGTACGACCATAGTATGGTTGCGTACACAAAACGTATTGGAAATTTTAATGAGTAAACTCAAAAACTATAAAGCGGGCATTTTGTTCGCAATACTAGGCGCAATATTTTACTACATGGATATGGCACCCGCAATGGATCACATGGGCCACGCAACACATGGCAATGAATTATTAGGCATAGGAGAAATGACCTGGATGTGGTTTACTATGGCAATAGTCCATTTCTTTTTAAAGGACTGCCACTGTAAACACTGTAAGGGGGAATAGAAGAACCCGGTAATTGTTTAAGTTACCGGGTCTTCGTTTGATTATATTATCTAGTAACGGCTTCTTATCTGCCTTTTCACCTTTAATTTTGTTTTTATTACTTTTGGTTTACAAATTTGTAGAACTTATCTGCAGCTTCTAATACTGCATCTGCGCCAGGGACTTCTGGCATTTCTACTTTAGTTACGATCTCGTCTCCCTCTTGTTTAATAGAAGTCTCAAACGCACCTAGTTTGGCGTGGTAATCGTTCCAAACATTGTTTTGTGCCATTTCCAGCACTTTTGTACGTATTTCGTAACCGTTTTTATTCATGTTGACTTTCGGCATTGCTTGCTTAAACATGTCTGCAATTTCTTGCGTTTGTTTTAAGATAGTCTCGCCGTATGTGGTTTCCACTTTTGACATTTTATTCTCCTTATGTGTGTCTGTGTGTTGCTATTAAGTATAGTTTACTATAATAGTATATTATTTATTAAATGTCAATAGGTTAACCGCTTACGTATATGCCTTTGTTGGGCCTATACCAGTGTTTTTGGTTGTGTAATCTGCCCAATAAGTCTCGGATCTGTGTTGCTTCTTCTGCAAGTTTAGCTACATCTCCTTCGCCTTTTAATATACGCATGCCTCTACGGCCTGCTTTTGCAGTTAATGCTCTTTCTATTATTTCTATATCTTCTACAGACAAGTTAAAGCTATTATTGGGCTTTGCCATTACAGTTCCCCTAAAAGGTCTTTTAGCTTTTTCTTGCTTTTGCCACGTACTTTAGCTTTGCTAATATCGTTCATTGGTACTTCGCCGTCTTGTGCTACTGTAACAATACCAATCATACCCATTGTTGCATGTGGTGTACATACATATAGATATACGCCTGGTGTGTCAAAAGTAATTGCTACTTCTTTACCATTTTTGGATTTTTTAGGAAGATCCCATCCATCTGGACCTTTAATAAACTGGACATTGTGTCCCTTTGAAGTTGGCACCCATGTGATTGTATCGCCAACATTAATTCGGGCAATATCTTCACTGTACACCATCTTAGCACCATCATCACGCTTGTTTAGCATGTCAATAGTCATATCTTCGGCATAGGCTGTACCCATACCCAATGCAATTAAAATTGCCGCTAGTGTAAATCTCATTTTTTGTCCTTTACATTTAAGTTATAGGGCTCATATTGAGCTCCGTTGTAACCTGAACCAGTTGCATTAGGTCCAGTTTCTACTCCACTATTGCATCCAACAACTACTACTAATAGTCCAAATACAATAACGTAGCACGTATACTTTGTTATTTTCATAAAAAGTGCAAACGTGCGTTCAGCCTCTTCTAATGCGGCTTGTTTTACGTCTAACTCCCCCATCCAGCAAACTCCTCTTTGTCTTTGTTTTGCATTCTTACATGTCGTGTAGGCAAAGTATATTCGTGGATGCCTATACAAGTGATGTTAGGAGAGTTTTTTAGCCATTGTTCTTTTTTAGCATCTGTTTCAAAAAACATAGTAAAAGCATCTCCGTTGTTTGTGTTTAAAAAATTATAATTCATTCTTTTAATCCAAAACAAGGTAAAAGTGGTGTCATTTTACAATACCTAGCATACTCGCTAGGTCCTACCATTATATATGTCATACCCCAAGGCACAACTAAAATAAAGAAAGTGAGTATAGCAAACGCATACCCTAGTCCTTTAGTAGTACAATATTGTGTATTATGCTGCATTTTCTCTAATATCCTTAATTACATTTTGATTTTCTGGCAAACAGAGTATTGCTGTCATGGGATCATTGAATCCTGCTACTGCTATAGTTTCTATTGCAAGTACATCTATATTTTCTGGATTGTTAACATACTTTACACACTCTTGTTTGCTGTCAAACTTTAGTGTTTTAATTACAAAAGGATCTCCTATTGTAAGTGTAATGTATATAAACCATTCAATCATGTTCTGTTGCCTCTAAGAGCAAAAAATAATCCGCCTACCCATAATAGTACGTGTAAATTATCATATAGTATAACGTCCCAAAAACTTGCTGGCTCTCCGACCCAAATTACACCTGTCATAATACTACAAATTGTAATACCGCTAAAACGTGTAATTATGTCCTGTAGTTCTTTTAGTTTTTTCCATATTACTGCGCCGCCAAGTAATAGTCCTATACCTGCACCTACTTCGCCCCAGGCCGCAAACCACCATACAATGTAAGGTAAATCAAAACTTTCAGCACCTTCCATTGTTACGGGTAATTTACTAATACCTTGCTGTAAGAATACAATTGCAAGTGGTATCCTTAGTAGCCAGTGGCTCATGCAAAATTCAGGTATTTTAGTATATATGTTTTTTAACATAGACAAATTCCTTCTTGTATATAATATATATAGCAGGATCGACATAAAAGTCGATCCTGATATTGTGCGTTATATTGTAGCAGATAGTCTAAAACGAATGTTTTACTTGCTAGGTTTACCGTTGATGATTTCTAGTTCTTCATCTGTATAAGGCCACATTAAACTTCTCCTCTAAGTTGTTTAATCTCCACCATTAAAGCCTTTGCTTCTTCTTGATAACCAAGTCTGGCTAGTTCTGCGGCCGCTCTTGAACGACCAGCAATTTCTCCTGATGCAACTACATATGCTATAAATGTTATAAATGCATTGCGAATCAGTAAACAGGGTTTACAAATAATATTCCATGATGTCATTGCAATTGCGCTCATTACACCCACCCCTTTAAATTATCATTTGCTTCTGTTGTATTTTCTTCTTTTTCATTCCAAATGCCATTGCTAATTGCAGTGATATCGCTACGGTAAATACCTATATCCTGTAATTCAGCATCTGATAGACTTTGTAATTGATTGTAAGTTTCTCGTTGTAATCTACGTTTTTGTAAATTTTGTTGGACATTTTTTAGCCATTGTCCGAAACTGGCCCAGCTGAATATATCAGCTACTTTCATTGCCATTGCAGTCATACTGCTCTCCTTTATGTGTATATGTATGTGTGTGAATTTTAGGAACTCAACTAAAACCCCAGGTCTATCCCTGGCGCCTCCACTTTTAACGGATGGGAAATCCGCTAGTCTTTCCTAGTGCCACTCATTTTTTCGGAGCTGAGGTCGCTCTTTCTTACACTGTTATTTATTACACATATGTAAGTATTACTGTACTATTTTCGTAAAGACTGTCATGCAGTCAGTGCATAGATTAACCAATACCAGCGGCACTCATTGTGATTTGTGCAAACTGTTCCCTTGGTCCTGCTTTTGTAGGAATCATACTGATTCCAAAGCCTGTGATTTGTCCTGTTTCTCTTAACTTAAGAATATCTTCGCCTACTCGTCCCATGCCAGTTTTTTGACGTGTAAAACTAATTAACAAATAAGCATCAAAGTTATCACGGTTTTTGTACCATTCAAAGTTTTGTTTTACATATTCAGCAATACACACATTTGGATCTGTTTGTCCAAATGTTTCTGCAATACTGTTTGCATAAGGACCAAAGTTAGGCTTCATAAGTTCTAGTGCAATTTTTTGACGTAACTGTCTGTTAGCACTATCACTTGGATCTAACTCTGCATTTAAACTTTTAACAAACTCGCTAATACCAATACTACCGCCTTTGCTTCCACGGATACGCTCTAGTGTAGCAGGAATGTTTTCTTCGTATTTTTCTAGTGTAGCCATTTGCTGTGCTTGTCCAGCGCCACCGTGTCCTAAACGTCCACCAGCACCACTACTACCCACAGCGGCTTTTACTTCCACTTTACCAATACCTTCTATTTCAGTATCGCCATCGCCTTCTGCTAAACGTATTTTATTACTAAGCATTGCAAGTGCAAATTCGCCTGGACCTTTTTGTGCTTGTCCAACACCATACTGCTTTAAAACATCAAATGCTTTTATAGCAACTGCATCTCCATCAAATACTGCGCTAAAAGTGTTTACAGGTTTTTTAAGTTGTTCTATATTAATTACGCCGCCTGTTTCTAGTTTTTTAAGAAACTTGTTCATGCTTGCATAATCGCTATCTAGTTGACTGAGAATTTTTGTAAGTTGTATACGGTGTGCTTCTTTTGTTTTTTCTGGCATAAGTTCATCTGCCATAGGACTTTTAAAAGCGTTTGTTATATTGTTACCTACTGTATCACTGTTAAGTAATTTCCAGATACGGTCTAATAATTTTGCTTGCTCTTCATCAGTGGCTTCTAGTCCACTAATTGTAGCAATAATCTTTTCTTTTTCAGTATTTAGATCATCATACTCACGTAATTCACTGTATCTCATTTTGCAATCCTCAGTTATTACACTTATTTATCGATCTAAGTTGTTCTTAAGGTTGTTGATTCGTAAGTACGATTAAATTGATTTGCAACTTGTACAAAGGTTGTACACTTACTCAAGTGCTTGAGTTTAATTGCGCCTGCATATGTACAAGTGCTACGTACACCGCCTAGTATGTCTTGTAGTGTTTTGCCTACTGCACCTCTATAAGGTACAAGCACTTCTCTACCTTCACTACTGCGGTATTCTTTTAGTCCACCAAAATGTTTTTCGTTTGCGGCATTACTACTCATGCCATAAAACTGTACAAATTTTTGCTCTTCAAAATAAGGAATAAATGTTCCCTCTGGTGTTTTATATGCTCCGCCTGTGGCAATATGTTTTGTAACAATAGATCCGCCACCTTCATCGTGTCCAGCAAGCATGCCTCCAAGCATTACAAAATCTGCACCTCCAGCAAAAGCCTTTGCCACATCACCAGCGCAAGTACAACCGCCGTCAGCAATAATATGTCCGCCCAATCCATGCGCCGCATCGGCGCACTCAATAACCGCACTAAGTTGGGGATAGCCCACCCCAGTCTGTATGCGAGTCGTACAAACCGACCCTGGTCCGATTCCGACTTTGACGATGTCTGCTCCATTTAAAATTAACTCCTCAGTCATTTCGCCTGTAACTACATTACCTGCAATAATTACAACATCAGGATATTGTTCACGAAATTGTTTTACAAAAGCAACAAATCGTTCGCTATAACCGTTTGCTACATCAATGCATACATACTTTAGTTTTTCTCCAACTTGTTCGTATACATCTCTAAATTTTGCATGGTCTCTGTCTTGTATACCAATACTCATTGCAACATAGTCTGTGCGTTCTGGTATATCACTATCAAAGTATGCAACTAAATCTTTTACACTAAGTGTTTTTACTAAACAAGTAAACACTCCGCCAGTTGCTAAAAAGTCTCCCATTTCCATTGTGCCAACACCGTCCATGTTGCTAGCCATAATAGGAATACCTTCATAGTCTTGTTTACTGTTACGGAAAGTAAAACGTCTTTCTAATCGCACTTCTTTACGACTTCCTAGTGTGCTACGCTTGGGTCTAATCAAGACGTCACTATAGTCCAGCTTCTGGTCCTGTTCTATTCTCATGGGTTTACTCTTTTTCTAGATCAACTGTTAAGTCATGACCCTGATTACGTGAGTCGCTTAACGTTTCAGCACACTTTTGTTCTGCTATCTCATAAGGATAAACGCCAGCGGTGCCTCTACCGGCTTGGTGTATTGTAAGTGTAATGTCTTTTGCGGCATCAAAATCGTGCCCAAAAATACGCATTAAAACTTCAATTACATAATCCATAGGTGTAGTGTCATCATTATGTAACACCACCTTCCATTTATCAGGGGGTGCTAAATTAATAACAGTGTTGGTTCTTTTTTCAATTGCTACATCTACAGTCATTATCTATCTCGTTGTGTGTGGGCAGGAACTAAGTCCTGCCCTTTTGTATATTTATTTTACTTGTGTAATGCTAATTGACTTTGGTTTTAGTTCTTCTGGAACTTCTCTAACCAAATGTACATTTAACATACCAAGTTCAAGTGTAGCAGTTTCTACATGCACATGCTCTGCAAGTTGAAAAGTACGCTTGAAGTTTCGTGTACCAACTCCTTTGTGTAGGTAATTGGTATCCTCACTGCCTACAGGCTGTTTGCCTTCGATTTGTAGTTCGTTACCGTCTTGTGTAACATCGAGGTTATCCATACTAAAGCCAGCAACTGCAATACTAATCATGTATTCATCGTCGTTAATCTGTACAATGTTGTATGGAGGGTAATTGCCGCTACTTGATGTGTTAGCAAATGTTCTTTCCATCTCGTTAAACATTCTGTCAAAACCGATAGTCGCACGGTGGAAAGTTGGTAGGTCTAGTGTTGTTAATCTTGTCATTTTGTTTCTCCTTTAAAAGCAAGAATTGTTATGGAGCCCTTATGGCACTCCTGATGTATCACAAATTTCATTTTTGCTCTACATATATTATTTATGTACTCCGACATAAAAAGTCAATACCTTCAACAAAAAAAATTTAATATTTTTTGCTTTCTACGTTTGGTACGCCTGGCAAACCTTCTTTAGTTGCTTTTTTAATCCAACGTTTACGAGCCGCCGCTTTTGCTTTTTTTCGTTTAAGGCTGGGTTTTTCATAATGCTGACGTTCTCTTAGCTCTTTGAGAATACCTTCATTATTAACCATTTTCTTTAACCTGCGTAATGCACGGTTTACGTCATTGTTATGCACTTTAACAACCATGCCGTTTTCAGGGTCTTTTTTGTGTGCTTTTCTACTCATTTTTCACTCTTAATAATTGCAATTAATCTATTACCGTTTAATTGTGGTTTACTCTCAAAGTCCAAGCCAGTGATTTCTTCCATTAAGCGGTTTATAATATCAAAGCCAACTTGCGTATTGGCCATTTCTCGTCCTCTAAAACGGACAAGTAACTTTACGTGATTACCTTTTTCTATAAACTTACGAACATGATTACACTTTGTTGTAAAGTCATGTGTGTCTATACCAGGACGAAACTGAATCTCTTTTAATTCAATTCTACTTTCACGTTGTTTCTTCGCCTGCTCTTTAGCCTGGCGTTTTTTCTCAAATAGATACTTGTTTAAATTTGTAATTTTACAAACAGGAACATCAGATTTATCTGTAAT
>Ga0160423_10000503_pt1 | contig 32029 bp, 30 predicted proteins | sample CRUFie14St8metaG_FD_108191 | JGI IMG/M metagenome (GOLD analysis project Ga0160423, IMG submission 108191) | Marine microbial communities from the Costa Rica Dome - CRUD Field 142mm St8 metaG | ecosystem: Environmental > Aquatic > Marine > Oceanic > Photic zone | place: Costa Rica: the Eastern...
AATGTGGACCGCATTGATAGGACCGATAAGTAATCTAGCTGGCACATGGCTAGAGGGCAAGGTCGAAGAAAAGAAAGCACAGTCAGCGACTAAAGTAGCAAAGGCACAAGCCGAAGCTGTCATAATGCAGAAAAAAGCTACGGGAGAGATTGATTGGGACTTGGAAGCAATAAAAGGTGCTTCTACTAGCTGGAAAGATGAGTGGCTAACTATCTTATTTAGCATCCCACTCATCCTAGCATTCATACCCGGAATGGAACAGGTGGTTGCAAATGGATTCGCACAACTCCAAGCTATGCCAGAATGGTATCAATATTCTTTGGGGGTTATCGTTGCTGCCTCATTTGGTGTTCGTTCAGCTACTAAGTTCTTTGGGAAGAAGTAGACATGGCCGAAGTCACTATGGAAAGAATACTGAAGTGGAAGATACTCCCCCGTTTAATGATGCTGGGGATGTCCCTGTCGGCGTGGAGGGTTGTGGAGTGGTTTATGACGTTGCCCGACCCTACGTCACAGCAGGCTGCACTTGTAAGTGTTGTAACAGGGGCGATGACAGGTGCGTTTGCTGTATGGATGGGACATGAAAAATGAAATACAATAAAGACGATTTAATTAAAAAACTGATTTCCCATGAGGGTTTACGTTTAGAAGTGTATCAAGATACGCTAGGCATCAACACCATTGGGATTGGCAGAAATCTGGATGACCGGGGTATTACAAAAGATGAACTAGATTGGATGGACTATCCTTCCATCGACTATGTTTATTCTGATGGCATTACCGAAGCGGATGCTATGTACCTCGCAAAGAATGACGTACAGATAGTCGAGGATGAACTGGTTCGCGCACACCCTTGTGTCGAGGAGTTAGACGCTGTACGTCAACTTGTACTTGTAGACATGGCATTTAATCTTGGCGTACCGCGCCTCTGTAGGTTCAAGAAAATGTGGGCCGCTGTACACACAAAACAATTTGACATAGCGGCAAAAGAAATGCTTGACAGCAGGTGGGCAAGGCAGGTAAAATCTCGTAGTACAAAACTTGCTCATGCCATGCATCATGGAGAGTTTGATGGCTAGACAACTAACAGGAAAACAACAGGCGTTCTTGAATGTTCTTTTTGATGAGGCCGGTGGCAACATGGTCATGGCTAAGAAGATGGCTGGTTATTCAGATGCCACAACTACCACAGAGATTGTCAAAGGTTTGAAGGAAGAAATCCTTGAGGCCACGCAGATGTACATGGCACAGAATGCACCGAAGGCTGCAATGGCTATGACGGGTGCGTTGTTTGATCCAACGGAACTTGGCATCCGTGATAAGATGTCTGCCGCCAAAGAACTGCTTGATCGTGTTGGTCTTGTGAAGACAGAGAAGATGCAAGTGGAAGCAAGCGGCGGCGTTATGCTTATGCCACCTAAAGCACCTGTTGAGGACGATGAGTAGAAGCATAGGTAAGTGGAAACTGCCACAGCCGACAGATATTAAAGAAGAAAACGAATGGGTGCAGATACCTCGCATTGCAAGGACTGTACCCTTTGGTTATAAGCAGAGTGAAGAAGACCCCGACATTCTTGACCCTATCAAAGTTGAACTGGACTTACTAGAGAAAGCACGTAAGTACGTCAATCAGTATTCATACCGTGAGGTAGCTAACTGGCTGACAGCCAATAGTGGCAGGTACATTTCACACGTAGGATTAAGGAAACGTCTACAATATGAGCGACAGCGTAAGGACACAGCTAAAAGCCTCCGCAAGTGGGCAGAGTATGCGGAAACGGCAATCGCCAAGGCGAAAGAAATCGAAGAAGCAAGAACCGGAGCAAGAGCAGCAGCCACAGATTGATGAGGTTTCATATGAAACATCTGACGTTGAGGAACATGCTAATGTATTGTTCAAGCCTAATCCGGGGCCGCAGACAGAGTTTCTAGCCGCAAGTGAGCGAGAGGTATTATATGGCGGAAGTGCGGGTGGCGGTAAAAGTTACGCCATGCTGGCAGACCCGCTCCGCTACATGGGGCATCCACAATTTAGTGGATTGTTATTAAGACATACAACTGAAGAACTGCGAGAACTTATTTTTAAATCGCAGGAGTTGTACCCCAAAATCTGGCCCGGTATAAAGTGGTCAGAAAGAAAGATGCAGTGGACCGCGCCATCTGGCGCAAGGTTGTGGATGTCTTATCTGGATAGAGATGAGGATGTCTTGCGTTATCAGGGTCTAGCGTTTAGCTGGATAGGCTTTGACGAGTTGACTCAATGGGCCACACCGTATGCATGGAATTACATGCGATCTCGTTTACGGTCCACTGCACCTGATTTGCCTATCTTTATGAGGGCTACTACCAACCCCGGTGGACGAGGCCATCAGTGGGTTAAGAAAATGTTTATTGACCCCGCACCATATAATAGGCCATTTGATGCAACAGACACGGAAACAGGAGAGGTTCTTCGATATCCCTATGGGCATAGCAAAGCAGGAAAATCTTTATTTAAGAGACGCTTTATCCCAGCAAGACTCTCTGACAACCCATACCTTTCAACAGCAGGAGACTATGAAGCAATGCTTCTCTCTCTTCCTGAACAGCAGCGTAGGCAACTTCTTGAAGGCGATTGGGACATCAAAGAAGGTGCAGCGTTTACTGAGTTTAATAGGGATATCCATGTTGTTGAGCCTTTTCATATCCCTGCTAACTGGGTCAAGTTTCGTGCCTGTGACTATGGTTACGGTAGTTATTCTGGGGTTCTTTGGTTTGCAGTGGCACCTGATGAACAACTCATCGTATATAGAGAGCTATATGTCAGCAAAGTCCTCGCCACAGACTTGGCTGATATGATACTAGATTTAGAGGCCGAAGATGGAAATATTAAGTACGGTGTTTTGGACAGTAGTCTTTGGCACAAGCGTGGTGATACTGGTCCTTCTCTTGCGGAGCAAATGATTGCAAAGGGCTGTCGTTGGCGTCAGTCAGATCGCAGTAGAGGAAGTAGGGTTGCCGGTAAGAACGAAATACACAGGCGTTTACAAGTAGACGAGTTTACAGAGGAGCCAAGGCTTGTATTCTTTAATAACTGCACAGAGACAATATCACAGTTACCGGCCATCCCTCTGGACAAGAAAAATCCAGAAGACGTTGACACGAAGTCTGAAGACCACCTTTATGACGCGCTACGGTATGGGATTATGTCCCGACCCCGGTTCTCTATTTTCGACTACGACCCGCATGGCAGACCATCGTCAGGTATGCAAGTAGCCGATTCTACATTTGGATATTAAGGAAATATTATGGCAGATGATGAACTGATGATTGAAGACGACGCGATTGCGTTAGAAGATAGTGACGATACTGTTATAGAAGACGCGGACGTTAGTAATATTATTCCATTTGTAGTGGAACGATATAAACGTGCAGAAGATTATCGTTATCAAGATGAAGAGCGTTGGCTAAGAGCTTACCGTAATTATCGTGGTTTATATGGACCTGATGTTCAGTTTACAGAGTCCGAAAAATCTCGCGTTTTTATTAAAGTTACAAAAACCAAAACACTAGCTGCGTATGGTCAAATTGTGGATGTGTTGTTTGCTAACAATAAATTTCCACTTTCGATAGAGCCTACAGAATTACCAGAAGGTGTAGTAGCAGACGTTCACTTTGATCCAAAAGAACCACAAGAATTACAGGGCGTTTTGTCTGAAGCTCCAAATCCATACGGGTTTGCAGGCGATGGTAAAGACTTGCCACCCGGAGCCACTGCGCAAACTTTACTTGAACAGCTTGGCCCACTTAGTAATAAATTAGAAGCTGTAGAAGATAAACTAAAAGAAGGACCGGGTAAAACTCCTACCTCTATTGACTTTAGTCCCGCTATGGTCGCGGCTAAAAAAATGGAAAAGAAAATACACGATCAACTTGAAGAGTCCGGGGCTAATAAAAATTTGCGCAGCAGTGCGTTTGAGATGTCATTGTTTGGCACTGGAATTATGAAAGGTCCATTTGCTGCAGATAAAGAGTACCCTAACTGGGGTGAGGACGGAAACTACGATCCTGTATTTAAAACAGTTCCACAAGTAAACCATGTATCAGTATGGAATTTTTATCCTGATCCTGATGCTAATAACATGGACGAGGCACAGTTTGTAATTGAACGTCACAAAATGTCTCGCACACAGTTACGCAATCTTAAAAAGCGGCCTTACTTTAGAGATCAAGTAATTGACGAAGCAATTAGCTTTGGCGAAAATTATGATAAAAAATACTGGGAAGACGATTTGTCCGACTACGCGCCGGAGCATGGTATTGATCGTTTTGAGGTGCTTGAATACTGGGGCATGGTCGATACAGAAATGCTTGAGGAAAATGGCGTCACTATTCCAGATGAGTTAAAAGACTTTGACGAATTACAAGCAAACATCTGGATTTGTAATGACAAACTTATTCGCATGGTGTTAAACCCATTCAAGCCAGCCAAGATTCCGTATGTGGCCGCGCCGTATGAACTCAATCCGTACAGTTTCTTTGGTGTAGGCATTGCAGAAAATATGGACGACACGCAGACGTTGATGAATGGCTTTATGCGTATGGCCGTAGACAATGCTGTATTGTCAGGCAATTTGATTGTAGAGGTAGATGAAACTAATTTAGTACCGGGACAAGATTTGTCTTTATATCCGGGCAAGATATTCCGCCGTCAAGGTGGCGCACCGGGTCAGGCTATCTTTGGTACAAAGTTTCCAAACGTGTCTTCTGAAAACATGATGTTATTTGACAAGTCCCGTCAACTTGCTGATGAAAGCACCGGGATGCCTTCTTTTGCTCACGGTCAAACGGGTGTTACAGGAGTTGGGCGGACAGCGTCAGGCATCTCTATGCTAATGGGTGCAGCTAGCGGCAGTATTAAAACTGTAATTAAAAACGTAGACGATTATCTGCTACGACCATTAGGTGAAGGTTTCTTCCGTTTTAATATGCAGTTCGACTTTGACTCTTCTATGAAAGGAGATTTAGAAGTTAAGGCACGCGGCACAGAAAGTTTAATGGCTAACGAAGTGCGCAGTCAACGACTAATGCAGTTTTTAAGTATTGCAAGCAATCCTGTATTAGCACCGTTTGCAAAGTTTCAGTATGTAATCCGCGAGATTGCAAAGTCTCTTGATCTAGACCCCGATAAAGTAACCAACAATATGAATGAAGCTGCATTACAAGCTGAAATGATGAAGCAGTTTCAGGCTCCCCCAGAACAACAGGGCGCACCTGCTGGTGTAGACGCTGGTGATCCTACAGGTGCAGGTGGGGGCAATATAGGCACGGGACAAGCTCCAGTGCCGGGTGAACAAGGATTTAGTGGAAATGGCAGACAAGCAGCAGATACTCAGCAAGCTCAAGCCGGTGGTCAACAACAACCGCCAGTGGCAAGCATTCAGTGATTATCTTGACTTTATAATAGCTCAACAGCATAAGGCATTAGAACAAGCTGACGATAATGTTATGATGTATAGGTCACAGGGTGCAATTGCCGCACTTCGTAAACTTAAATATCTTAGGGATGAAATAAATGGAACTACCAACTCCTAAATCAAGTGAAGAAGTAGCGGCTGTAAAAGCACGCAGACAACAAAGATATAAAGATAACCGCCAGCGTATAATTGACCATTTAAAAAAACGGCGTCTTAGTAATGCTGCCATTGCAGGTATCGTTGGCAATATTGATATCGAAACAGGTGGTACATTTGACTTTCAACAGCGTCAAACAAAATCAGGTGATCCGCGTGATCCTAACATTGTTCCGGGTGGTGCATATGGGCTGTTTCAATTTGATAACCCCGGAAAAAAAGCAGGACATGAAACTTGGTATAAACAATATCTACAAAAAACAAATAAACAAGATAGTGCAGAATCGCAACTAGATTATTTTCTTGACACGATTAATGCTGGCGGGGATACACAAGACCCATTTTATTCATTTTCAAAAAATGTAGGGGCAGGAAATACAGGCACAATTAAAGGTTACTTTAAAAGTAGCGAAGACCCAAAAACAATTGCGGACAGTATTACTGATAGATTTTTAAAACCGGGAAAACCACATTCAGATAAACGTCGTGCGTCTGCCGCAGAAACTTTTGCTGAACTACAACCTGTAGACCGCACCGATGTGGACCCAGAAAATCAAAACATAGATCAAGCTGCACCCATTGCTGATGTAGGAGATGACGTACCCTCTCCTGAACAAAACGATAAAAGTTTTCTAGACTATATACCTGTGGTGCGCCAGATTAAAAAAGAGTTTTTCGCAGAGGGTGGAAGTGTAAACATGGAAAAACAAATGGAATTATTTGAAGATGGTGGTCTTAAAGACGAAGGCGGCACAGTAGACCCTGTGTCTGGCAATGAAGTACCACCGGGTTCTACGCAAGAAGAAGTACGAGATGATATTCCAGCCCAATTAAGCGAGGGTGAGTTTGTTATTCCGGCTGACGTAGTACGTTTTATTGGTCTTAATAATCTAATGAAGATGCGGCAAGAAGCTAAGATGGGCCTAAAACAAATGGAAGCTATGGGTCAAATGGGCAACAGCGAAGAAGCTACTATACCAGATGATCTACCTTTTGATATTAATGACCTTGACATGGAAGACGAACCAGAGTATAATGTAGGTGGTTTTGTTCCGGGTACACCACAACAACAACAGTTTGGTATTAGTGGTTTTCAACAGGCAACAGTGCCGACAACAGGCATAGCACAAGACCCTATGCAGGCAGCATCACAGCCGTTTGTACAGCCGCCTACACGCCCACAGCAGGCTCCTGTGCCTATAATGCAGGAGTATAAGCCACAAGACATACCTACGTTCCAGCAAACTATTGGTCAAACGCCGGGTCAGTATGATGAACTGCGTACCTATAAAAACGAAGCTGGCATGACTATGCAGATTCCGTTTAAGAATGGACAGCCTATCTACCCTATTCCTGAAGGCTATACATTTGTAGACCCCGAAGCCATTAAGGCAGAAACAGTAACAACGACGCCGACAACGCCTCAAACAACTTCTGTTCGACGGCCTGAAGACGATAATAAATCTCCATTTGACCCTGAAGAATCTGCTATTTACAAACAGCGTATAGATATTGCAAAAAGCCTTGGATTAACACTCGAAAGTTTTGGCGAAGGGCTTTCAGGTAATTTTGGAAGCGGGTATAAAAATCCTGAAATGATAGGAAAGTTTACAGGCACGGGTTTGATTATTGGTAAAGATGGTGTGCTTATTGATCCTATTACAATGAGTATCCACGAACAATCTGGCGGAGGTATCTTAGGCGGCATTTCACGATTTGGTGATAAAACAGGTGGACTAGACCCAGCACCGTATAGTGGTGATTTCTATAAATATTTGCCTCCGGGTCTTGGTGAAAAGATTGACAATAGGAACATGGCTGCAAAACAAGAGGCTTGGTCAAATTACTTTGAAAAAGATAGTAACCCAGAACAAAAAGAAGATGACCTCTTAACATGGATTACTGAAACGTATAGAGATGTTTCAGATTTTGGTAGCGGGTCAATGGCTGCAGGAGCAGAGATTACCAAAGAAGATATAGACGCTGGTATTAAAGCTGCAAAAGAAAGAGCAGCAGAAAGGGCAGCAGCGGCACAGGCAAAAGCAGGCAGAGTTAGAGAGTCTTTCCCAACTCGTTCAGAGTCTAAAGCAAAAGCAGCATCCGATGCTGCAATTAGAGCAGCGGCAGCACAGAGAGAGTATGAAGAGTCTATTGCCCCTTCGATTGATCGTAGAACGCAACAAGACGAAGACCCCGGAGAAAGTGGCGATCCCACTAGTTACAGTTTTGAATCTGCACGTGGGCCTCAAGATGGATACGGTGGAGGTTCTATGGGAGGCAGGGCAGAAGGCGGCTTAATTAAGAAACCAAAACCCAAAACAAAAAAGAAGATGAAGCGCGGTGGACTAGCTTCTAAAAAATAGTCCCATATATGTTGGCTACCTAATCCCCCACCCCGGCGTGGCTACGGTTGGCCCCAACTAGGAGAAAGTAAATGGCAGAGACTGCTAAAATTATGGCTGAAGAAATGCAGCCGGAAAAGAAAGTAGCGTTTGCGCAACGCAAATATACTAATGAAGAAAAGCGCAAGATGGAAGAAGAAGAACTTGAGCAAATGCTCAAAGAACAAAGAGGCGAAGTAGAAGAAACTGCAGAGCCTGAAGAGGATGAACCTACAACAGCAGAAGAAAAGACGTTTAAGAAACGCTACTCTGATTTGCGTAGGCATCAACAAAAGCAGGCAGAAGAATTTAAAACAGAGCTTGCAGAGTTAAAGCGTCAACTATCAGACGCCACAAAAAAAGAAATGAAGTTGCCCAAGTCTGATGAAGACATTGAACAATGGGCAGCAGACTATCCTGACGTAGCAGCTATCGTTGAAACAATCGCAATGAAAAAAGCAAGTGAGCAATCTAGCGCACTTGAAGAACGCATTAAAGCTATTGACGAACTGCAAATGTCTGCGACTAAAGAGAAAGCAGAAGCAGCATTAATGCAGATGCACCCTGATTTCGGAGAAATTCGTGACAGTGATGAGTTCCATGAGTGGGCAGATCAACAACCAAAGTGGGTGCAAGATGCGCTATACGAAAACGACAACGACGCCCGTTCTGCTGCTAGGGCGATTGACCTCTACAAAGCTGATATGGGTATTAGCAAAAAGAAACCCAAGTCAGACAAAGACGCAGCCAAGTCTGTGTCCACAAAGAATAGTCGCAGTAAACCGCAAGAGAATGAAGCTGCGTCGTACTTGAAAGAGTCGGAAGTACAGAAGATGTCACCGCAAGAGTATGAATCGAGGTCTGACGAGATCATGGAAGCTATCCGTTCTGGAAAGTTTGTTTATGATGTGTCGGGTAATGCCCGATAAAAAAGTGTTGACAAATAGTTATTTGTAAGTATAACTATACACAACAAAGGTGTAAGTGGGTTCGCTACCTGCTTGCACCAAAACCGCAAACAGCCAAGTCTTACGGATTACCTGACGAACATGGCCCGTTGAATGGTAGGGCGGCCACCCTCCAGAATACGCACCCAATGTGAATCAGCCTCCTGATTAGTCTTGCGAGTTTGTATCTGTAAAATGCTAAATAGGAGATAATATCATGGCATTCACTACTGCTAGTGGTTATGGTAATCTTCCTAACGGTAATTTTTCTCCCGTAATTTACAGCAAACAGGTGCAACTTGCTTTCCGCAAGTCTGCTGTTGCTGAAGCAATTACCAACTCTGACTACTTTGGTGAAATTGCTGCTATGGGTGATTCCGTTAAGATTATCAAGGAACCCGAAATCACAGTTAAGGCTTACGCCCGTGGTACAACCATCACGCCGCAAGACCTTGACGATGAAGATTTCAGCCTGACAATTGACAAAGCTAACTACTTTGCATTTAAGGTTGATGACATTGAAGAGGCGCACAGCCACGTAAACTTCCAGTCTCTGGCAAGTGACCGTGCTGCGTACCGTTTGGCTGACCAGTTTGACCAAGACGTTCTTGGTTATATGTCAGGCTTTAAACAGTCTGCAATTCATGGTGCAGCCGACACAGCTAACACAACCGTAAATGGTTCAAAGGCTGTATCTACTGCTGGTTCAGACGAACTGCTTGCATCAATGAAGTTGGACGCATCTGACTTCTCTGACGGTGCAGGTTCAGTAGGATCATCAGGTGCTGCTATTGCTATCCAGCCTCGTACTGGTGGCGCAACTGACGCAACTCCTGCTGCTGGTGATACACACCCATTGACTCTGATTGCACGTATGGCTCGTCTTCTTGACCAGCAAAATGTGGACTCACAAGGTCGCTGGATTGTGCTTGACCCAGTGTTCATGGAAGTATTGAAGGATGAGGATTCTCGTCTGTTCAACGCTGACTTTGGTGGTTCTGGGCTTCAAAATGGTCAGATTTCTACTCAAATTCACGGCTTCCAAGTGTATCAGTCTAACAACCTACCTTCAGTTGGTACTGGTTCGTCATTCGCTGGCGCAAACAGCACAACTAACTACGGTGTGATTGTTGCAGGACATTCTTCTGCTGTTGCTACTGCAGAGCAGATTAATAAGACTGAAACCTACCGTGACCCGGACAGCTTCGCTGACATTGTCCGTGGTATGCATCTGTATGGCCGCAAGATTCTTCGTCCTGAAGCACTTGTTAACGCCATCTACCACTTGGCATAAGGGAGGGTTAAACAATGGCACTTGGTGATAACACACTACGTTCTGCTGCTGGCAACTCCCAGCGCGGACGCAACCCGTACATGGTTCAGACTACTTTGAACTGGGCAACTGCATTGTCAGACAAAGGCAGCGCACTTGCTGCTTCTGATGTCGTTCCTGTAATCGCTGTTCCAAAAGGGACAATGGTTCTCAATGCAGGTATTGAAGTTGACACGCAAACCGACGGTTCTACATTTACTGTAGACTTGGGTATGGTTGATGCTGACGTGTTTGTTGACGGTTTTGATGCTACTTCTGCCGCTGGCGTAGTTGCTCAAAATCCTGCAGCTTACCAGCCTGTAATGGCTGTTGCTGACGACAACATTGACGTAACGATTGCTACCCTTTCAGGTGGTGCAGTTTCTTCAGGCAAATTCCGTATCTGGGCAGTTCTTATGGATTGCACCGATATGGGCGACACTGCTGCTGATGAAGTAGATCGTGACGCACTCGCATAACTAAAATAGGGGGCAGCTTTCGGGTTGCCCCTCTATCTAGATGCCATGATACAGGAGAAACAAGATGGCAATTACAACCTCAATTTGTAACAGTTTTCTAGGCGAACTGCTTGGTGGTGTTCACGATCTTGATACGCATACTATTAAGATGGCGTTGATTAAACCAAGCATGTCGGGAACATACAATGATGAAACCACTAACTATAGTGACGTTACTGGAAACAGTGATGAAGCAACTGGTAGCAATTATTCTGCTGGTGGGCAAACACTAGACAGCGTTACCATTACAACTAGTAACGCAGGCAATCGTGCTTTTGTAGATATTGCGGATGAGGTGTTTTCAAACGTGACTACATCTGCGCGTGGATGTATTATATATAATTCATCTGCAGCTAACAAAGCTATAGCTGTGTTTGATTTTGGTAGCACTATTTCTGCTACCGCTGGTGATCTTACCGTTACTATGCCAGCTACTGGCACTAACGGAGATGCTGCAGTTATTCGTATCGCCAATAGCTAAGGGCCAGTACAATGGCCCTAGTTCTTGCTGACCGCGTAAAAGAAACGACTACGACCACCGGAACCGGCACGTATACACTTGCTGGTGCTGCAACCGGGTTCGAGTCGTTTTCTGCTGTAGGCAATGGAAATACGACATACTATTGTTGCACTAATGGTACGGACTTTGAGATAGGTATTGGTACGTATACCGCATCCGGCACAACGCTTGCTCGTACAACCATACTACAGTCAAGTAATTCTGATGCAGCAGTAAACTGGACTTCCGGCACACGAGACATCTTCATTACCCAGCCAGCAGGAAAGGCTGCGTTTTTAGATGCTAGTAATGTTTTAGAAACTACTGGCGGCGTTGTCTCTATAAAAAATGGCGGCACACAATCAGAAGTTCGGCTGTACTGCGAAAGTTCTAATGCACACTATGCAGCATTAAAAGCGCCTGCACACGCAGACTTTGCAGGCGATGTAACCTCTACACTACCATCTGTTACTGGCATTTTGGTAGGCACGGCAAACGCAGATGCTCCTGCAACAACTACTAGTTCTAGTGATGCCGATCATGTTTTGATTAATGACGGCGGGGTTATGAAAAAAATAACGCCTACTAATCTAGGCATAGGTAGTGGTGGTGGTGGTGGTGGCAACGCAGATACAGTAGACAACAAACACGTTTCAGTACTTACCCAAGCGGCCTATGACGCACTTTCTCCCGACAGCAATACAATTTATTTTATATCAGGATAAAAATTTAAAATGTATGTACATCTTGGAACAGACTACGAATTAAATAGTGTTGCCTTACCTGTCGTACAGATAATTTGTATAACAGAAAGTCATGAAGAAAAAACTAGAATTGATGCAGATATTATAACTGTTACGGAAGACTGCACAGGATGGAATCTAATCAGCGTTTTAGATGCCTGTGAGAATACCTATAAAATGTGGAAAGCTGATAGAGAGGGTAAAGAGTGACTGTATATTGGCTAGACCCTTTTCTTGAGGCTACTACGCAGGGTAATGGTACAACTGATACCACTACCAAAAACGGCACGTATGCTGCCCCCTTTTCGCTTAGTCAATTTTGGAGTACTACAAGTACTACGTTTGGTACAGTAAACGGCGTGACGCTTGCGGATGGTGATGAATTAAGAATGAAAGGTCTTCCTTTTTCTACACTTTTTGAAAGTAAAGGAAATGTTCATTGTCCTAGTAACCAAAGTGCAAATTATGTTTCTCTTCAACCTGTAACGGGTAACAGTAGTTTTGACGCCACAATAAGTGCTACTAAATCAAGTACATTTGCTCTTCAAAGTAGCGATATTTCAGCATATCTTACAAATCATTCACATCCGTTTTTTATGGCCGCTAGATATAATAGTACTAGTAGTGCTTTATATGTATGTTCTGCTAATTTTTTAGTAGCCATTGTAGCGATACAGTTAGGACATAATAGTTCAAGTGATACGGGGATTGAACTTTTCAGGTTAAAAGATACGTACGCTAATCTTCAAGACTTTGCTGGAAATTATAACTATGCTTTTGCTATGGCTAATAAAGTTAAAATAAGTGCAGGTTGGACGAGTACAACTGAACAAGCCGGTTATAGTATTTATGAAGGGTCTAGTTCTAGTAGCTACAGATATATGAATATTAATGGTAATACCAATTCTAAAACCGAATTTGATTGTGAGCGTTTAATCTGTAATTATTCTCCGCGTACTTCAGGCGGCAATAATAATAATGTACAAGCCTATATGCACTATAGTTCTGCTCGTGCCGTAGTAACAAATCATGTTTTTCCTATGTTTGTTTCTTCAACAGGTAGATCAGATTATTATTACGGTGTTCGCTACCCCGGAGACACGGGAGTTTATCCATTTATTTCGGGAAGTGGCGATAGTTCTAGTGACGGCCTTTATTTAAATTTTGAAAATTTAAGTTCGGCTACAACTCTTTCGACCTCATTTAAAAATATAGCAACTACTGGTAACCTGCTTCTTAATAACGGAAACAGTAAACATAATATTAAAATAGGAAGTTTATATTGTAGAGCATATAGTGGTGCGAATGATAACGACGGCTTAAATAGATGTTTTCGACATTACAATCTTTCAGGCGGCAGGAAAGGAACATATACTTTTTTACAAAATAGTAAATATTATTTTTATCGTGGTTATGATACAGACCCTGAAGATAATGTCTTACAACCTTATCCCGCGCAGACAGAGTCGGTAACGTACGAAACAGGACTAGTAAGGCCGGGGATTGCCCCTCTAGATAACATGTCTCCCAGCCTTACGGGTTATGGGCCTCTTAGTGCGGGAATAACTTCATCTCAACCTATGTTCCTAGCAACAAGAGAAGTAAGCGCAAATAATACTTGGTTTACATCAAAACTTGACTCTGTGGGTACTAATCCTATAGAATATTGCTCGTTAGGTAAGTTAATTTGTAATAGTAATGATTATAGAAATACGGCCCATAATATAGGAACAGACAACTCCACGGTTCTTGCTGCGGATTCCATTCCAAAATTTAAAATATGGAGTGCAGAACACAATGACTTCGATAGCAATCCTATTTCAATTATAGGCAATCCATATTATACTGGTTCTAGCACTGTTTATGGCGCACTTGTGTATAATGATGTTGTAAATAACACAAGTGTTTTAGTAGTTCAGGCAAGTGGAACTGCTACGGGAGACGCCTACGTGTGGTTGCCTATGGAACTTCCTGTGCCAACTTACACCGCAGGATCAGATAATCTTAGGGTTACTGTATCAGCGGCTTATGCTGATGGTGGCAGTAATAACACAGCCGGAACATTGCAAATAAAGGCTTATCATAGAGATACTACACAAACTGAAAATTTTAGATATTATCTAACTCCCACCAGTATAGCAGCAGGAGGTGACCCCACTTCTACTACCACAGTAACACGTACTTTGCCTAATGTACCCACAACAGGTCAAAAAAATATAACTAACGTCATTGTTAATTTAGGTTTTAATATATACACTAGTGCTGTTATAAGAAAATTTTATATAACAAATGTTGCAATAGAGACTTACTAAAATGGCTATACCTAGAGTAAGCGCATTAGGGTTTAGTGACACTCTAACGGTATCTGCCTTAGGCTTTGAAGATGGCACTTATACTCCTCCCGCTTCTAGTGGGGTAACAGGTGTAAATGCCACGGCTTCAGCAGGTACAATTTCCGCTCAAGGCACTGTTATTGAACTGTCAGGTGTTAACGCTACTGTTAGTGACGGTAATATTACTGCCAAGGGACCAGCAATTATTGTTCCCATTTCAGGTGTAAATTCTACTACATCTGCGGCCAGAATAAGTAGCCCTTTAGTACTTATGACCAACATCAAAGTTGGATCATCGGCAGTTGACAAACTTTATGTGGGAGGAACAAGGGTATATAAAGCATATTCTGGATATGATTTAGTGTGGTATCAACAAGCACGTGCTACACAATATCGTGGAAGCAATAGCGGTCTTACTACTGGCACTACAGCTGCCTATCCAGCTAACGCTTATTGGCGTAGATACTTATTAGCATTCACGTACACGGCAGCAGAGTTAGCTTCTTTTGACCTAATTAGTGGTTCTGTCATAAGTAAATTACGTTGGTACGTATTTAATCCACCACCGGCAAACCGCTCTCCGTTTCCCAATTATGCGATCCGCATGATGCACATAACAAACGGCACAAACACGACAAACCCCACCAATCTCGTCGGGTTGTCCAGCAGCAATGTCACAGATGTAAAAGCACAGCATAACTACACAAATACAAGTGTTGGCTATACTGAAATGACTTTAGATAATAACTTTACGTATAATGGTACTGACGCTATTGGGTTTATATTTGCGTGGGGGCAGATTCCCACAGGCTACATATCAGACGGACAAGGCTATAGATTAAGTGATGGAACTTTACATTATGCACGAACCGATAGTTCAGGAACATGGCTTGTTACAAGTACTGCAACGCTTACTGCAGCCAATAGTCGCCCCGTTATAGGGATGTATAGCACATAGGATTAATAGATGTTTGGCTTTTCCGCATTTAGTGAGCAACCATTTTCAGCATTAGTAGATGATGCAGTTAGTGCGGTAACGCTTACTGGTGTAGGATCAACCGCCGCTGATGGTTCTGTATCTGCTGGTGGTAAAGGTAATATAACTATTGCGGGAGTGGGTTCAACCGCTTCTAATGGTTCTTTATCTGCAAATATAGTAGTCAGTATTATTATCACAGGCGTCAATGCCACTGCAGCAGATAATACTTTAACAGCTAGTAATACATCTTCTGTCGAAGTTGTAGGCGTCAATTCTACAGCATCGAATGGTACACTTTCTGTAGCATCAAACGGCACTACACTAACAGGTGTTAATGCTACCACAGCAAGTAACCCGGTTACGTCAACGGTTACGGATAACATTACTCTTGCCGGTGTTAATAGTACAGCAGCAAATAGCGCAGTTACGTCAGCGGGTACGGGTAATGTTACTATTGGTAGTGTCAACTCTACAGCAGCAGATGGCACACTAACAGCAACAGGTAAGAGTAATACCACTCTCGCTGGTGTTAATGCTACTGCCGAAGATAATTCTGTCACCGCATCGGGCAAAGGTAACGTCACTCTAGGTAGCGTTAACTCAACTGCCACAGACGGTACTGTAGGTGCCATTAACAACGGTAGTCATCTATCAGGTGTTAACTCCACAGCAGCCACAACGGCAGTTACAGCCAGCAACGACTCCAACATAACACTGACAGGTGTTAACTCTACCGCTGCAGATAGCGATGTATCTGTAAGTGTATCAGATGGAGTAACCTTAACCGGCGTTAATTCAACTGCGGCTGATGGTACTGTAAGCGCCATTAACAATGGCACACATCTGTCAGGTGTAAATGCAACTTCATCTACTGAAGCGGTAGTAGCAAGTAATGACTCTAGCATTGCTATTACAGGTGTTAATACCACTGCTGCTGATAACGACGTTACTGCAAATGGTACAGCTAACACCTCTATAACTGGCGTTAACTCTACTGCTGCTAAGAACGATGTCAGTGCCGCCGGAGTTGCCTTTGACTTTGAGGCTATTAAAGAAAACTACGACAGAGGTAGAGTTGTATATATTGACAAGATTACGGTCAGTTCGCAAAACCGTACCGCTAATGCCGCAAACGAAAATAGAAAAGTATATGTCAGTGGCGTCACTGTAAGTTCTAAAAATCGCACTGTGCATGTCATGCAAGAAGATAGAAAAGTATATGTTGAAAGGTTCTCTACTTCAGCCGAAAGAAGAGCAAGAGCAGCATAGGAGATTTGAATGTCATTTAGGTGGCCCATAAAAGACCCAGACGAAACCTTAGACTATAGTGTAGATTGGTCACGATTTCTTGGCAGCGGCACTATCAGTTCCGTTATCTGGTTTGTACAAACATCAGAGATTGGTAAGACACAGATTAATGCTGGACAGACATTGACCACTGCTTCTAGTAGTGCAGTGACTGACAGCATTCAGAATGTATCGCAGACCAATACAAACACTGTAGCGACCATTAACATTGGCAGCGGGGTGCTAAACAGAGAATATACATTTACATGTCAGATGACTGACACAAATGCAAATGTAGCTGAACGTACCATCAAATTACCGATAAGGCAGAAATAATGGCTTACAATTATCTTGGACTTGTAAACGAAGTAAACCGCAGAGTGAACGAAGTTGAGTTAACGTCTTCCAACTTTTCTACCTCTACAGGTTTCTATGCCCACATTAAGGATGCCGTTAACGCATCTATTCGTGACATCAATCAGACAGAGTTTAACTGGCCGTTCAATCATGTGCAGCAGGAAGAAACGCTGTCAGCTAATGTGACACGGTATGCATTTCCGCATGACGCCAAGCTGCTTGACTTTGACAGCTTCCGCATCAAAGAAGACAGCACACTTGGAAATGCCACCACTCGTCTGGGAGTTGTCACCTACGAAGAGTATCTAGACAAGTATGTAGATCAAGAGTACAACAGCACAGGACGGCAGGGTGTACCACAACTGGTGGCACACGGCCCAGCACTTGAGTTTATCCTCACCCCTGAACCAGATGCTGCATACACTCTGGTGTATGAATACTACCGCATTCCTGTAGACCTTGAGTTGCATGATGACGTACCGGCAATACCGGAACGCTTCAAGCATATCATTGTAGACGGTGCTATGCACTATGCATATCTGTTCCGGGGCAACACACAAGACGCACTGGTAGCAAAGGAGAAGTTTGAAGAGGGCATTAAGAACATGCGTTCCATGCTAATCAACCGCACATACTATGTGAGGTCTTACATGATCCCACAGAACACCGGTGGTGGTGGTAGGACGGGCTATGCGAGGTTGCCCATCTAATGGCTGACGCATGGCAAACTTATCCTTTTGAGTTTCGCGGTGGGTTGATTACTAATCTTGCTCCCACCCAACAGGGTGTGCAAGCGCCGGGGTCAGCACGTATCCTGCGTAACTTTGAACCGTCCATCTTCGGTGGGTACAGAAGGATTGAAGGGTTTACCAAGTTTGATACAAACGCAGTAAGCAATACTGGTGAAGTTCGTGGTCTAACTAGATATAACAGTCAGGTATACGCAGTAAGAGGCGATGACCTATTCAGGTCTGGAGGATCGGGTTGGACGCAGATAAGTGACAATGCTTCATTTAGCAGTGCCGGTGTTACAATCGGTGGGTCAGGCAAAGTACGTTTTCTGAAGTACGATTTTGACGGCACAGAAAAGCTGATGCTTGTGGATGACACGGGCAAGCCGTTTAGGTTTGATGGTTCGACCTTTGCCCAATTATCGTCTTTGCCTAGTGATACCTCTGGTGCAAGTTTCATTGTCAACTTTAAGAACCACATTGTTCTGGGTAACGGAAAAAAGATAGTTTTTTCTGCGCCATATGAAGATGATGACTTTACAGTTGCCAATGGTGGTGGTATAATAAATGTTGCGGATGAAATTACAGGACTTACTGTATTCCGTGAGCAACTAATTGTTTTCTGTAAGACCAGTATCTTTGTACTTAATGGCAACAGTGTGGCAGACTTTACACTACAGCCTGTGTCTCGTGACTTAGGTTGTGTGGCCCCAGATACAATTCAGGAAATTGGTGGAGACATTATATTCCTTGGTCCTGATGGCTTGCGTCTGTTCTCTGCAACTGACAGGATTGGCGACTTTAGTCTTGGTGCTGTATCAAAAACCATACAGTCGGAAATGCTTGACCTGATTAGTAGCGGTGGTAGTGGCTTTACAAGCACGGTCATTCGTGAGAAAAGCCAGTATAGAATATTTGCATTTTTATCTTCTGGTGCTGTTGAGGGTGCAAAAGGAATTGCTGCTACACAGTTGCAAGAAGGTGTAGTCTTCAACGATCTACGTGGCATTAACGCACATGTAGCCCACAGTGAGTACGAAGGATTTGAAGAGTTAGTATATTTTGCCAACAGTGATGGCTACGTATATCAAATGGAATCAGGCAATACATTTGACGGAACAAATATTATTGCCAGCTTTGCTACACCGTTTGTCCCACTGAATGATCCGTCTGTTCGCAAGACCATATACAAAGGCACAGCTTATCTAAAGATTAATGGTGCGTTTGAATTACGTCAGACACTACAGTTTGACTACGCACAAGCTGGGTCTAATCAAAGTTCTGAACAGCTAGACAGTTCTGATTCAGCGACAGTTACATATGGCTCTGCCACGTATGGCGCATCTACTTCTATTTTTGGAACAGCACCAGACGCAATCTTTAATGTACAGACACGAGGTTCAGGATTTGTCGTGTCAATATTGTACGAAACATTAGGCAGCAGCACAGATGCTGTATTTACAATTGACTCTGCTACTTTGCAGTATATAACAAACGCTAGGAGATAATAATGGGTACAGGTTACACTCGTAATGATACCGCTAACAATATTGCAGACGGGAACGTAATCAACGCCTCTGATCTAGATGGTGAGTTTGATGCGGTTCAAGCTGCTTTTCATGCTTCAACTGGTCACAGCCACGATGGTACGACAGGTGAAGGTCCACAGATTGACGCATCAGGCATTGCCAACAATGCTGTTGCACTTGGTACAAAGACTACAGGTAACTATGTAGCAAGCCTGACAGCAGGTGCTTTGATTGACCTGCAAAACAATTCTGGCGAAGGTGCAACGCCAACCATTGACGTTGACCTCACAGAACTTACGGACATGACAGAAACTGCTGTAGGCGCAGATGAACTGGTCATTCTCGACGGCGGTACTGCACAAAAGCGTAAAGCCATTAGCGAGATACCTCTTAGTATTTTTAACAACGATAGTGGATTTGCGGCAGGTGACATTACAGGTGTTACTGCAGGCACAGGTTTGTCAGGCGGTGGATCATCAGGTGATGTAACACTTGCCCTTGACTTTAGCGAACTAACTGACATGACAGGTGCTGCTTCTGGTACTACAGAGTTTATTCTGCAAGACGGTACAACGGAGTCACGCAAGCCTGCTAGCGAAATTAATTTAAGTATCTTTAATAATAATCTTTCTATAGACGCCGACAGCACGGCGGTATCTAATCTTGAAGTAGACAATTTTAAGTCTGGGGTTTTAGATACAGACATATCATCCGTAGCTGGAACAGACACAACCCTAGCCTCTGCAAAAGCAATTAAGACATATGTTGATGCACAAGTGTCTGGGGCTAGTGATCTAGTTAACGACGGAAGCCCACAACTTGGTGGTGATCTGGATTTAAATAACAACAACATTACAGGCACTGGTGACATTCCTGCCGCTAATCTTACAGGCACATTACCTGCAGTATCAGGCGTAAACCTGACGGCACTGAACGCAACTAATCTTGGGTCAGGAACAGTACCTGACGCTCGTTTTCCAGCAACATTGCCAGCCCTCAACGGTTCTGCCTTAACTAACTTATCTGCCGCTAATCTTACAGGTACGCTACCTGCCATTGATGGTTCTAATCTTACTGGTATAACTAGCGGTGTAACTGTTCAAGACGATGGATCAGCATTAAGCACTACTGGAACAACCCTTAACTTTACAGGAGATGGTGTTACCGCAAGTGGTACAGGAGCAACTAAAACAATTAATATTCCCAGCGGCATTTCAGTAGCTGGAACAAATAATACTGCTTTAGGTACTAATGCTTTAGATAATGCGGGTTCTCTCGCGCAGGATAATACTGCAGTTGGTGTTAACGCGTTGCAAAATGTACAGAGCGGCGATGATAACATAGGAATTGGACATGATGCTGGAAAATCTATAAATTCAGGAGGTTTTAACATAGCAATTGGTAATAGTGCATTAGATAATGAAGACACAGGCGCTGGACACACTGCGATTGGTCATTTAGCACTTAGTACTGTAGACAATACTACTAGCAATGTTGCTGTTGGTAATAGTGCTATGAGGGATTCTGAATCTGCCAGTGAGAATGTTGCAGTAGGGGGAAACGCGTTAAGAAGAAATAACTCTGCCTATAATACTGCTATTGGGCATAATGCAATGTATGGCACCAATTCAGGGCCAAACTCCGACATTGCCGATCATACTGGTAATCGTAATGTTGCAGTTGGGTATAACGCAGCTTTCAAACTTACCTCTGGCAATGATAATGTTGCCATTGGGTATAATAGTATGACGGATGTTACTGTTGGTTTTGATAATGTTGCAGTTGGACACGAAGCAGGCCATGCTATAGTTGACGGCCACAGCAATACAGTGGTTGGACACGACGCGCTGAAGACTAATATTAGTGCAGATGATAATACTGCTATAGGTGAGGATGCTCTTAAAGTTCTCACAGGTGGAAATAGTAATACTGCAATTGGCGCACACGCTGGTAGTCTTATTACTTCAGGTGGCAAAAATACACTTATCGGTTCTTACGACGGAAACAGTGGTGGCTTAGACATCCGCACATCCAGCAACAATATTGTGCTGTCGGATGGTGATGGTAACATTCGTCAGTATATCGACAGCGACGGTGGGTTGAGGGTCGGAACTACTACTAACCTTTTTAACACGGCTGCTACTGAACAGGCTTCAATCAAAAACCCCGGAACTGGCAATGCTCTTACTCTGCAATCAACAGACATTACCGGCGGTTTTCCTATTCTTTATTTGTCCAGTACGGATACGGCAACCAACCAGAACGCTGTTACTTTCCAGCGTATTGATGGTGGAGGCAGCACTGTTGGCGTCGGCACAATATCAACTACCGCCTCGTCTACGGCATATAACACCTCTTCCGACCATCGTCTCAAGGAAAACGTAACCGACATGACCGGTGCGATTGCTCGTGTGAAGCAGCTTGCACCGAAGCGGTTTAACTTCATTGTAGACGCCGACACGACCGTAGATGGTTTCCTTGCACATGAGGCACAGACTGTTGTGCCAGAAGCTGTCACCGGTACACACAACGAGGTGGATAATGATGGCAACGCAGTCATGCAGGGCATCGACCAAGCCAAGCTAGTGCCGCTGCTGACCGGCGCACTGCAGGAAGCAATCGCCAAGATCGAAACTCTTGAGACGAAAGTCGCAGCACTAGAAGCTGGTAACTAATGAAGATGTCAATGGAACCCACACTCAAGACACAGATGGAACTAGAGGCGCATGAAAAAGAATGTGCCATCCGGTATGCTAACGTGCAGGAAAAGTTAGAGGCACTTGATAAACGCATGTGGCGATTAGAAGCAATGATTATGGGTAGCACTATTCTTGTAGTAGCAATGGTGGTATCAGTATTTATGGGATTTAGATAATGGCAATGTTCAAAGCATTTAAGCCTAGCGGCATGGAAAAGATAGCACGTGCTATGGGCTATCAGGGTAATATGCAAGGGTTTCAAGATTATCTTGCTCAAGACCCCATGCGTCAACAGCAGATGCAGACGTATCAAAATAAAGCTATGCAGATGGCAAACGGCGGTGCGGTACAAAAACCTAAAATTGGAGATGTAACTACGCAACGTATGTATTCACCTGCTGTGCCGGTGGGTGGTGTAACGCAAGCAGCTTTGACACCAGTAACTCCCCAACAAGAGATACAACCTGTTACTGGACAATTAACAGGTGCTGTAGCAGTACCAACTGCTATGGCTAGTACAACACAAGCTGCGCCTGTAGAAGAGCGGCAGGCAGCGCAAATGCAAGCTGCTACTGTAGCACCTGCCGTAGATGTAGCACTGGCATCTGCACGCGCAGCACAAGTACAGCCTGATGATCCTCGTGCGCAGGTTACTGCCGCACAACAAACTGCTTCTAGTGTAGGCAATGTCACTGCAGCACAAGGAAATGCTGTGCTGATTGACAATCCTGTACAGCGCAATATACAAGACGGTGAACTTATCTCTGGTGCCGCTGCTGATGCACAGACTGCTGCCACCTTTACTGAACAGATACAAGCCGCTGAAGCAACGCCTAGCACACAAGCTACTGTACAAGGTCAGCTTGCACAACTTACTGCTAACTTTGACGCCGCTAATCCACCTGCGTGGGCTGCAGGTGCCATGCGTAATGCAACAGCAAAGATGGCACAGCGCGGTCTTGGCGCAAGCAGCATTGCTGGTCAGGCTATTGTGCAAGCAACCATTGAATCAGCACTACCGATTGCACAGGCAGACGCTTCTACTATAGCACAGTTTGAGGCACAGAACCTGTCTAACCGACAGCAGCGTGCCATGCTTGCTGCACAGCAACGTGCGCAGTTTATTGGTCAAGAGTTCGATCAGGCTTTCCAAGCACGTGTGCAAAACGCTGCGCGTATCTCTGATATTGCCAACATGAACTTTACTGCAGAGCAACAGGTACAGCTTGAGAATAGCCGTATTGCAAATACCATGAACCTAAACAATCTGTCTAACCAACAAGCTATGGTTATGGCAGAAGCTGCAGCACTAGCACAGATGGACAGCAGCAATCTTAATAATCGTCAGCAGGCTGCTGTAAATAACGCGCAGAACTTTCTTCAACGCGACATGGCAAACATGTCTAACGTACAGCAGATGGAACTGTTTAGCGCACAACAACGCACGCAAGCACTGTTCACAGATCAAGCTGCTACCAATGCTGCACGTCAGTTTAATGCAGCAAGCCAGCAACAGACAGATCAATTCTTCTCTAATCTTGCACAACAAGCTACGCAGTTTAACGCCACACAGGCTAACGCACAGGCACAGTTCAATGCAGGACAGGCAAACACTGTCGAAAGATTTAATGCTGAAATGAATAATCAGCGTGACCAGTTTAATGCACAGAACCAACTTGTAATTGCACAGAGTAATGCACAGTGGCGCAGGCAGCTTGCTACTGCTGACACTGCTGCAGTCAACCGTGCAAACGAAATAAATGCAGCGGCTGTTCTTGACATCAGCAAGACTGCATATGATAATCTCTGGCAGTATTATGGTGACACTATGGAGTGGGCATGGAAGTCTGCAGAGAATGAACTTGACCGTATTAGCGCACTTGCCATTGCTGAACTTGATGCAAAGGTACAAAGTGAGGTATCGTCTAAGCAGGCTTCATCGGCTTCTGGTAAAGCTATTGGCAGCCTTATTGGTACGCTTGGCAGTGCATGGATTGGGAGTCTATAATTATGTCTATGTATGGTTCTACACGTGGGTACAATCCCGGCGTCACTATGTATAAAAATATGGATATAGAGAATATGCCAAAGCAGCAAGAGCCACAAAAAACAGGTGGGCTATTGGCGCGTAAGCCTATGGATATGATGAGTAAAAATATGAACTACTCTAATCCTGCTATTCGTGTAGCAAAACAGATGGAAGTAATTCGTAACTTTAGGAACAGGATGAAAAATGGTGATGCTTGAAACAAATGAGCCAATGTTTGATGGCCCTATTCCGGGTGAGTCTCTTACCGCAGAACTAGGCGCACGTCCGTGGCAGTCACCCCCACAATACTCTAACGTAGACGAGGTGTTGGACTATTATTTATCTCGCATGAGCCAAGAAGACTTCATGGTTCAGCTTGTTGATGTATTAGAAATGGGTGTTCCGGTAAGTGCCATTGCTAACAGCATACAACTTTCTGGTGTTATGCAAGGACTGCACACTATTGATAGCGGCATTCTTGTCATGCCTGCACTCATGGAAATGATTATGATGCTGGGCGATGCCGCAGACGTTAAGTATGAAACTGGTCTGGACAATCCTAACAAGGGTGTGACACGTGATACACTGTTGGCTAAAGTGGCTTCGCAGTATAAAAAGAAGCTAGAAGATACAGATATTAAAGAAGCTGTAGAAGAAAAAGATGATGAGCCAGAAGAACAATACTCTTCTGGTCTAATGGCACGGAGAAAATAATGGGATTGTTTAGTGGTGATTTTGGTTCCGGTCTTGTTGAAGGTCTAGCTGAAAGCGTAGATCAGTCCTTAAAAAGCGCAATGGAAAAGCGCGAGAAAGAACTAAGCCGTGCCAGAGAGTTCTGGATGACACGTCAGGCGCAGAAGATGGACTTGGCAGACGATCACGACAAACGTGCAGGTGATGCACTAGACGCATTCATCACTGAATTTAATGGTGATGTAGCCAAGGGACTCGCTGCATACAAACACTTTAAGACAGTGGACGGTGCAGAGGCAGGACTTAAAGAGATTGAAGACAGCCGTGCTGCACTTGGTCAATTTGATGTAAACGATTACTTTAGCTTTGAAGGTATTGATCTTGGTCAGTTTGCTGATCTTAGTAGAGAGGATGCCTTTGCATCTATCCGTGCAGAAGTCAAGCCTCTGGATATCCAGATGCAAGACACTGGCCTGCTCTCCAAGATTGGCTTGGGCGACAGCGATATGGGCGGAAAAGTATCTTCGCAGATCAACGAACTTATCCCCGCACGTACACGTACAGCTATCAAGGGTCTTACTGGTGCAGCGTTTGATCGCTCTGGTACAATCACAAGCATCACACAGAAGCAGGCTATCGAAAGCAATATTCTGCGTGGTGAAGACAGACTGTTCCAGCTTTCTGGGTATATTGCATCAAAACAAGATGGCTTTGGTAATACCCTAGATGAGCATGACATCTTACAGTATCAAAAAGAGAGTTCACAGATACTTGAAGATATGAGTAGGATGTCTGTAGCGAAGGCAGCAGGTGACAAAACATCTACTGGCCCCACTTCTGCAAGTATTCTTAGTGGACTTACTAAACAGTTAACGCAGTTAGAAAACGATTTGCAGTTTAGTAAAACTGGCAATGTAGTTAGCATCGTTAAAAGGGGTGAGAATGACCCTACTGTCGATGGTGCTATGGATTACTGGAGCCAAGAAAGCACTCGTACAAAGGTTGACTTTATCAAGACTAATATTCTTGATGCTGATGGTGAGTTTATAAGCACAGAGGCACAAGAGGCTGCTAACTTGGGTATGCTTGCTGATGAAGTTACTCTTGCACAACAGGAGATCAAAGAGGCTAAGGCTGCATCTGAAGCAGAAGGTGAAAAACCAGAGTCTGAGGACAATGAAGCTGCACAAGCTGAAGAAGCGGCTAGTGCTGAAACAGAAAATACATTTGAACCTGTAGTAGTAGGTACTGGTGACTTTACTGTTAACAGTGCAGAACAGCTTGATAGTTACATAAAGAACCAGCCCATAGATTTTATTAAAGGTGCTTTACAAAGGGGTAGACCTATTGACAAAGAAGTTTACAGAAAAAAACTTACTGAACTTGGAGTTAAACCTGACATTATTGAAGAAGCACTGGCCTTGATCCCTGATCCTTCTGTAAGCACAGAAGGGCTTGAGCCTGTGGCTGCTCGTCCAACTATGAATATCAATGTACGTGATGCTTCTGAGGCAACACGCATCAGAAAGGAACAGGCTGCTTGGGATGCTCAATACGGACAAACACATAATAGTGACGGATCAGTAAAGGGGTAAGCTGCAATGGCAAAGCCCTTTGATCCATATGCGTTTCTGTATGCAGATCAGGAACCAAAAGAGGAGGTTGAACAGGAAGAAGTAGTATCTCCTCCTGTTGAGCAGCCCGATGAGCCGTTTGATCCGTATTCTTTTTTGTATGCCGATCAAGAAAGTGATCTTCCTGCTCCTGAAGACCTACTCCCCAAACCCCCTAAACAAACTGATGATCCAGAGATAGACGAGAAGCAGACATACGAACAGATGTCTGCCGACACGGACTATATGGACATGTTGCGTGAATATCAAGAGAAACGCTTTGGCGAAGACGGTAAGCAGCGTGACGATGAAACTGACGAAGAGTATCTTCGCCGGTTTGTTTCTGATGTCCGTGAGTTTGAGTGGAACAGCATCGACCTTGGTCAGCAGATTAACTGGATACGTAGTGCTGACGAAGAAGATCGTATTAAGTTTGGCTATTTGTACAGTGAACTTGATAACCTGCAATCGTTCATGGAAGAAGGCACGACATCTGCGTATGTAGGTGCTTTCCGTGATATTGGTAAGGCACTTGTGACTGACCCTCTTTCGTATCTAGGCTTTGGTGCAGGTAAAGTTGCTACGATTGCAGGCACCCGCACTATCACACAGATACTGAAACAACAGGGCAAGTCTGCTGCTGTAAAAGAGTTGGCTAAACAGGCCGGAAAGAAACGTGCTAGGAAGATTGTTGCAGGTGGCCTTGCTGCAGAAGCGGGGCTTCTTACAGTAGAGAACTTAAAGCAACAGGAACTTGAGGGTCTAGCAGGCATACGTGTTGACGAAGAGGGTAATCCTCTGCCTAAGTCTTATGGCGAGGCTGCTCTTCTTGGTGCTGGTGGCACACTTCTATTTGGTGCGCCTGCCCTAAGAGGTCTTCGTGCTGATAAGATGACAACAAATGCTCGTAAGGGTCTTATCAGAAAAACCAAGCTGGCTAAAGAACTTAACTCACGCAACAAAGCAATCAAAGATAAAGCCAAGAAAGAGGCTGGACAGCGTGTAGCAGAGGCAGGCAAGAATGCACCCAAGGTATTTGATGTAGACGAGGGCCGTAAGGTTCTTGACAAGCTGGGTGAGATTGATGCCAACGCCACAGAACTGGCACAGATTGAATTTAATACGCAGCTTATGAAGCGTGTTGGGCGTGTTGTGCAAAACGTCGTAGAAGATTTGGCTGAAAGTGGTAAGCTGGGTGAGGTTGTAGATGTAGACCTCAAGGCATCTGAAGTCATAGGACAGATTGTTAAGGATTCGCTGGACAGGACTACAGGTAAGTCATCCAGAGAGATTGCAGAGCAGACAGAGAAGCTGCTTGTGGGAGATGATACAACCAAAGGTATTCTTGACAAGCTAGATAAAGACTTCTCTGGTGATGTTTTGCAGGCAGCAATCTCTCGTGCTGGCTTGACCAACAAACAATTTGTGGATGCGTTTGGCGCAAGTTATACAAACGCTGGTCAATACCTGCAGACTGCTAGTGGTGTAGGTAAAATATTGAAGAAGGTACGGGAGATTGATCCCAAGCTGGCTAAAGAAATTATACCTAACTCTGAGATGGATAAATCCGCTGGTATGATGGGTGGTCTGTACGACTTCCTAAAGCGCGTGGACGCAGAGCGTCGTGCGCTTATGGTTAGTATGCCCGGAACCACTGTTCGTAACGTCCTAACTGGTGGTATGCGTCTAGGCTTTGAAGGCACAGCCAACATGATTGATGCCTCTATCTATCAGATGGCTAAAGGCATCAGTGCTGCGGCTACAGGACGTTCCACCTTCGCAGAGGCTTTCAGCGCACAGGATATCGTGCGTGAGTCCTTTGGCCGGTTGAACAGGCTGCGTGACACAGTAGGCACTGCCAATCTGGCTGATGACCTGCTTGCACACAACCCACAGCTTGCATCTCGTATGGACAGATCGCTGCAGGACTTGGGCGAAGAGCGTTCACAAGAACTGCTTGGTGTTACTAAATGGCTTAACGGTCTTAACATGGCGCAGGATATCATGTTCCGTCGTGCGGTGTTTACAGACCATATTGATAACAAGCTCCGTCGTGCCGGTATCATTGTAGATAATCCAACAAAGGTTGGTCAGTTCAAAAGCCTTGAAGAGCTAGCTGCATCTGGTAAGCAGATTCCTGCAGACATCCTTGCTGATGGTGTAGATGAAGCCCTGTACTTTACCTTTTCTCGTATGCCAAAGGCAGGCGGAGGAAAGCCGGGTGACAGCGTAGGTAATATGTTCGTAAAGATTACCGAAGGTCTGCCTATGGTGCCGGGTATCGGTACTGGTTCGCATCCGTTCAGTAGGTTCATGGTCAATGCCATGCAGTTCCAGTTCCAGTACAGCCCTCTTAGTGTGATGCCTGCTATTCAGCGGACTGTTGTGGGACTGCAAGCAGGCAAAGCAGCTAAGGCAGCGGCTGCTATGGGTGACGAGGCTTTGTCTGCTGCCAAAATGCGTGAGGCAAAGACAGCGTACCAAGCGGCAAGCAAGAACTTGTCTCAAGGTATTGTAGGTAGTGCTGCACTGTATGCTGCTATCAAGTATCGTGCGGAGAACCAAGACACTAACTTCTGGCTGTCGAAGAATGATGACGGATCAAAGAGTGACCTGCGTCCTTTGTTCCCACTCGTGCCTTATCTTGCCATTGCTGATATGATTGTAAAGGCAGGACTGACTGAGCAAGCAACTCTTGGTACAATAGAACAGCCTGAAGTATACTCTAGCAGCGACACGAAGGAAATCATTGAGGCAGTGACAGGTATTCAGTCACGTACTGGTACAAGTAACTTTGTATTGGAGAATGCTGAAGAGGTAGTGAAGGGGCTAATCGGTGCGCCTAGCGACCAGATCACTGCGCAGCGGCTGAATGAGATTATGGGTGGGTATGTAGGCTCTCTCGTAGGGGGTGTGACTACACCGGCTCGTGTCGTCCGTGACGTTCTTGCTGCCTTTGACACAGAATCTGCTATTGTTCGTGACGCAAGGCAGACAGAGGGTCTGACCAGTGGTGATAGGTTTGGAAGTGCGGTAAAGAATACTGTGATGAAAGACCTGCCGGGGCTGGCTACTAAACTGCCTCAAATTGAAAGTCCTACACGTGAAGGGCCGGTGATCCGTCAGGGGCCACTGGAAGGGCAGACAACAGGTGTCCGTCGTGAGATGGTGCAGAATGTTATCGAAGCAGAGACTGAACGTCTAGGCATCAAACCATTCAGGCTTGCCCCAAGCACAGGTGATAAGACTGCAGATGCTTTGATTAAGGGTGAACTTGGTACGCTGCTTGAAAGTGAGTTAGATAACTTTATAAAGAGTGACAGGTATCAGAACATGAGTACTGCCAAACAGCGTGCTAGCCTGAAAACACGTATTTCGTTCTATCGCTCAAGGGCGAAGAACGTGGCTGAGATTGAAGAGCGTTACAAGACGGAAGGATATACACCGTTTGACCGTGCTACGTTTGCTAAACTGACAGACGACCAGACACGTATAGCAGACGAGTACTACATGCAAAAGTATGGTATGACTGTGCTGGAAAAACAAATGGAAGAACCCGACGTTAATCACCTTATGACAGGCACTAACATCGGGCGTCTGTTAAGTAAGGGTGACTAGACGTACTCCAATATTCCCACCGCAAGGATGGCAGCGGAGATAGCATTCAACACGATGATTGATCTGTCGTGCCACATGAATCCTACCCATGCCCACAATCCCATTCCAATGACGCCAAGCACCATGTCCATAAGATGTGAGTAGTCCGCTGCTCGTATCACGATTGCTGTTAGTATAAAAAAGCTGGCAGTCCACTTGACATACCACGTGATATCCTTATAAGGCGTTACCTTATTAACTGTCTTCATGTCAGAACCTACCTAGCCATCGTGCTATGTGTGACACAAACGGTAACAAAGTAGCTGCCATAAACAAGTTCACACCTGTGTGTGCCATTGCAATACGCAACGTATCTCCTTTAGGCATACCGTCTGACACAAACAAACCTGCCAGCCAAATTGTACCTGTTGTACCTATGTTCGCGCCTAACACTGCGGCGATGGCTGCTGGTAAAGGCAAGGCACCAGAGGCAACCAGTGCAATAATAGCTGTGGTGGACAGGCTGGACGATTGCCACAGCAGTGTCATTATGATACCACCTGCAAACATGTACAACGGGTTGCCCAAGAACCATGAAAGATGTTCTATGTTGCCCATAGATTTCATGCCACCAGAGAATGTCTTCAAGCCTACGTAGAAGATAATTAAGCCTACTATGGCTGTTATCACAGGGTTTCCTAAGTCCATCTTACTTACTCTCTTCCACAGTTTCTTTCCCTCCGTCACCTGTTATCACCTGATCCACTTATTTTCCCACGCTTGTGTCTGTCCGCTAGTTTCTCTAAGTTCTTCTCCATGATGTGTCCAAGGTTCATCTCTAGTTCTTCTGCTAGTACAGCACAGTACCACAACACATCACCAATCTCGTATCCAATCTCAATACGCTTGGCAAGGTACTCGTCCTTGGCTGCACCGTCACGGATGAACTTCTTCACTTTGTTTGCAATCTCTCCTGCCTCTCCGGTCAGGCCAAGAGTAAGATACTCCATAGCCTGTTTCTTTGGGAAGATTGCTGTCTCACACGCGCGAGACTGATACTCTGCTGCGGTAATACTACTCAACTGCCTCTCCTTCATCCACTGTTTAGCTTCTAGTTCCAAGTTCATTTAGTTTCTCCAAGTTCTTAAAGTAAGCAGCTTCCCACCCCCGCTGCCACTCCCGATAAGGAGTGGTTTTGGGTTTCATTGGATTGGCTATCTGCCGATAGCGTTTACCAAAACGTGGGCTATCGAACTGCTCTACTCTGCCGAAGGCTTTAAAGCCTGCTGCAAAGTTGTCAGCTAGATTCTTGTTCATCCTCTTTAGTCTCCACATTAGTTTGCCACAGGTTCAACATTGATAGTCTGTCTTCGTGCATAGCCATCTTATCTAACTCTGCCTGTATAGCTTCCATTATGTCAGAGTGTTCACCAATACCTACTGGGTTAGCTAGATATATGTCTATGTTAGTCCTATGCAGATTGATATTTCCAATCGCATGTTGCCTAAGAACTTCTAGCATCTGATTTTTCATCTTGTTTCTCCTTCTCTCGTAGCTTCATCCACTCTTCGTAGCAGGGGTGGTGGCGAGGTGGGTTATACTGCACCCACCCCTCACCTTGTTTCCACACCTTACCACTATGCTGCGGCAATGTCAACTACCTCACACACTCCAGCAGTACAGGCTAACTCACGACCACCTGACGTAGTGTCTTCCTTCTCGTACTCACGAAGCAATTCCCAGTTTACTTTCTTTGGCATTTGCTTCAGCATCTCACCGTACTCTTCAACAGTGCAGTCCTGATAAGGTGCTTGCTTGTACGTATGCTCACTGAATGGCAGGAAGCTAATGCCTGATACCTCATCAAAGTGTTCGTATACCCACGCTCCTACTTCCATCCACTCATGCTCTTTCACAGAGATGGTGACAGATGGCTTGTGTTCACACCAGTGACGCTGATACAAGAGCCACAGTTCAAGCTGTTCAATGGCAGACATGTCGAACCTAGTGACTGCACTGTGTGGTGACTTCATTGGAAAGCTGAACACTGTTGTGCTGTCTGGCTTCATCACATCTGGCTCTGCTGGGATGCCTTCAGAGACAAGGAACTGCGTGATGGGGTCTTTGTTATCCCCACGTACCGTGCGAATGTAGTACGGGTTGTGACGA